>JAEEGK010025273.1_pt1 | contig 12215 bp, 12 predicted proteins | sample 8958771 | NCBI WGS metagenome assembly JAEEGK01 (sample SAMN16246547, study PRJNA631951) | gut metagenome | biome: gut microbiome; feature: rumen; material: SC-attached | host: Bos | place: Iran: Karaj | collected 2018-10 | reverse complement strand
CATTATTTTTATTGAATGATAATAAAATATTTGAAGGCTTAATATTTCCATGTATTATTTTATTTTCATACATTACCTTTAATCCTTTATTTAAATCTATTAATAATTCTTTTATTTCTTCTACTTGAAAAGCCTTTTTTCTCATATTTAAATATTCTGCAAGATTATAATGACATAATTCAGTTACAACATAAAATGATTCTTTTGTTTCAACACTTTCTATTAATTTCAAAGAATTATCACATTCCATTTTTTTCATAACTTCTATTTTTTCTCTTAAATATGTATCTTTATCTGATTTTAATTTTTTTATTTCTTTGATTTCAAAGTATTCATTATTATATTTTGATTTTGCTTTGTAGACATTACCATATACTCTAGAACCTAATATTCCTATTTTTTTATATTTTTCCCAAATATTTTTTAATTTTAACATTTTATATATCTATATTATTAATATTTATAAAAGTTTTTTAAATAAAATTAATAATTATATTTAGTAAAAGATGGGATTAAAAATCCTCATATATTTAACTTAAATTTTTTTTTATGTTTATTAAATTAATGATTTTAATTTACAAAATAAATTTTTTTATTCATATTTTTGTAATTTTATTTTAAATTTTTTTTAATATAAAACTGGCCATATTATGTATATATATTTCTGAATATGAAAAAATTTTTATAAAATTTAATTATATAAAATAATTGTCTTATCTAAATGAATTTAAATTTAAATGTTATTATTTATTTTGACTTTTTTATAATTAATTAAATCAATAAATGTATAAATAGAAATATGTTGACAAAAAATCATGAAATACAAGAAAAAGTTATTTTCAAAAATTCTCCTTATTTATTTTTAAATGATATTTACCTTTTACAAAAATTAGATAAAAATTGATTAAAAATAATATAATATATATTATAATATATATTTATATGATTAGAGAAAACAAATATATTTAGATATAATTAAATAGGACTAAAATTAATGTTTGAATATTCTAAGGATATAAAGCTTTATATTTCTGAATATCAAAAAGAATTATTAAAATATATTATAATTGAATTTAATCTATCTTTGACTTTAAATCTTTAGATTTTCAAAAAAATAAAAATATTCATTTACAATCATTTTATTAATTATTATTTAATTTTTATACATAAAATAAAAAAAATGAACTATTTAAATCATTTTTCATCTTTATTCCAAAAACTCAAAAAAGAATACTCTATTTTCCAATCTTTGATAAAATCTCCAAACCCAAAAAATATTTCAATTCAAAACACAAAAAACAAAATAAATAAACTTCTGGAACTTTTAAAATCCGAAATAATTACCTTAAACAATATTTTACTAATAAAAAGAATAATAAACAGAGAACGTCAAAAATCTGAAATTTTAAAAAACAAAAAAATTCAAATTCAAAATTTAATCCATGACTCAATATTAACATTAACTCAAAATATTCCATTTTTTACAACAACATCATCCTTATCTTCAAATAGATTTTGTCTAAATTCTTTAAGTAAAATAGATTTAATAAATATGGCAACAAGAATAAACACTCAATATATTTATCCAGAAGATGTATTATATATTCCTTCAAATGCTTTTTTAAAACAATATCCTACTGAAGATATTCAAATGAAATATTCTATATTAAAATATGATTTAAGAGATTCTAAAAGATTAAAACCTCCAAATGCAAATCCAAAAGGAGGTGAAGTGAGTAAAGGTACTCTTCTTCTTTTAACTCCTGATGAAAGTGATGTTAAAAGATTAAAAAAAAGTGAATGGGGAGGAAAAATATTTTTTAAATATAGTATGAATGATTCTATCCCTTCTACTTTTTCTGGTGAATTATATTCTGAAAGTACTAAAATTATATTAGATAAAGATTGTATTATTAAAGTTTGTGCTTGTAAAGATGGTTTCAAGGATTCTGAAATTGTAAATTATGTATTTAAAGTTTCAAATGAACAAGTAATTAAACCGAAAACTATTAATAATAATAAAAATCAGAATTTTTTACAAAGACCTGAAGTTCCTATTCAATCTGGAAGTGGATATATTCAAGAAACATACAATGATGAAGGAAGTCCTAAATATGGAAGTAGAAGTGGAAGTGCTTATCAACATTCTTTATATAATCCTGATAATATTGATGATGACGAAATTTAAAACAATATATTTTTTTAAATTTTATCATATTATAAATATTACTTTTTATATATCTTTTTGATTATATTGTAATACTAGTCTAACTCCACATCCATCATAGAAACAATTATCATATTGGATAATAATACTTTGAGCATATTGTAAGTTTGTAAAGTTTAAAAAACCATGTACTCTACCTTCTTTTATTAAAAATTTTTTTTTACAATATTTGACATTTTGAAAAATATATTCTAATTTCTTTATAGTTGGAGATGTTCCAAAAGTTATAATTTTAACTACATAAACGTTTTTTTTTCTAGTATTTTTTTTTCTTTTTTGATTTCTTTGATTTCTTTGATTTCCATAATAATAATCTTCCATTTCTTCATTAGAAGATATTTCTGAGTCTTCATTTTCTGAAGAATAAGAATCAGAAGTATTATAATAATAATAATCTTTTTGAGGGATTAATTTACTTTTTTTATTTTTATTTAATTCATTTAATTCTGGATTATCAGGTTCAGGATCTTGAAATTCAGTATCATCTAATGCTTTCTCAGGATTATTATTTCTTTTTATTATTTCATCTTTTATTTCTAAAGCTGTTAAATACGCACATTGACCAGGTAATCTTAAATAAGCATTATATCCTTTTTCAGTCATAGAATATAATTTGTCTGTTTCACCTTGATGAACTATAATTTTAATTACAAATAAATTATTTTCATAATTATCTTCATTATCTTTTATTGGAATAAATAAAATATCTATTTTGTTTGTTCTGCATTTTGGAAAAAAATCATATGTATAATTTATAATTTCATTTCTTATTAAATCTCTTTTTTTATAATCCATTACAATTCCTTTTACTATTTTAGAATCTGATATTCCTATATAAATCCTTCCTCCTTTAGCATTTAAGAAAGAACATATTTGTTTTTTTAAATCTTCTATTTTATCGTTTTTCAAAGGAAAAAAATAATATTTAAATTCTGTATATAAATCTTCACCAAAAATTAATTTTTCGTTTTTATAAAAAAAAGTTCTGTTTTTTAAAGGAATATTTTTTAATTTTTCTTGAGTTTCTTTAGGTGAAGAATATAAATTTTCAGATGATAAATTTTTGTTTAATTGAGATTTGAAATTTTCAAATAATGGAAATAATTCTGTAGTGAAAAAATCTTTTGTAAAATCATCAAATTGATTTTTAATTTTTTCATAATCTAATTTTATTTCTTCATATTGATTTAAATAATCATTAAAATCTTCATTCAAAGCATCTTTTCTTAATATTAAATAGGCACAAATTGTTTTTAAATATATTATTTCATCAAAAAGATTTTCAATATCATTTTTTTTTATTCTTGTTGTAGCTAAATTTAATCCAATACCATAATAATAAATTAAATTTTTAATACTTTTTATAAAAATATTTGGACAATACATTTCAAAATTAAATGTACTATAAATTTCTTTTAATAATTCTTGAATTAAATTTGGGAAATAATCATATAATTTAATAATTTTATTCATAAATTTTTCTTGCAATAATTTATAACAAACAGGAATTCTTTTTATTTCAGATAAATTTTTAAAAAATACTAATTCACTTTGAATTATTGGAAGAGTTTGATTGTTTATTGGGTATTTTAAAGAAACAAATTTATTTAACTCTGATACAAAATCTGAATATTTAATATTTTGAATACTATTATCAAGCATTTTTAATTGTAAAATTAATCAATTGAATAAAATATATAATTAATTCTTAGAATATATTCAATTAATTATTTTATAAATACTTTAATGAACTTAAAAATAAATAATACAAAAAAAAACAATTTTAAATTTCAATAAAACCATTATAAACAAATTCATAATTTCCAGTAATAAAAATAGGATGACCATTTCCTTCCCAATATACTTTATCAAATGAATTGAAAATATTAGAACCTCTTGAATAAACTTTAACTTCATTTACAAGAATTTTATTTTCAATTCCCCAAGCAACTGAAGCACAAGATCCTACTTCAGAAGATAAAATTTCTCCACCACATTTTTCTACAAATTTAACAAAAATGTGATTCTTTGAAATGAATTGAATATAATTTATATTATACATTGTATCTTTTTTTATATTGTCAAAATTTTGAACTGATACAATTTTATATGAATCTCCTAATTTAACAATATTACCCTTTACTATAGGTACTCCCATATTAATTTTTATATAATTTTTTCTTTCATCATCTTCTAAACTAATTTTTATGATTTGATTGTCTATTTCTATATTAACATATTTTTTTTTATATTTCTTTTTAATGTAACCAGCAATACATCTTATTCCATTTAAATTGTTCAAAAGTTCATTTCCATTTATAATATAAATTTTTGCAGAGATATTTATTTCATCTTCATTTTCGTTTGTTGTATTTGATTTATATAAAGTTATTAATTTTTCACATCCAATACCAAAATTTCTATCTGATTTGATTATGATATCACTTTTTGAAAAGTAAAAATCATTATTATCATTAATAAAATCAAATATTGCACAATCATTACCAAATGAATTCATTTTTATAAAGGGAATTTTTTTCTTTTTGATTTTAAAAAAAGAATGGTCAAAATAATCTTCTAAAGATATTCTTCTCTCAGGAGATTTTTCTAACATTTTTTCCAATAAATCTGCTAATTTACTATTTTTAGGTTTTTTTAACTTTTTTCTTTTTATTTCTTTTACTAATTTAAATTCATTATTTGCGTTAAAAGGATATTCCTTAAAGCACATATAATAAAGGATAATTCCTAAACTCCAAATACTATTTTCTTCTGTTTTGTTTTCTTCTAAATATTCTAAAGATTTAAATATTAAACTATTTTGAATATCAGTTCTAATTGAATCTTCTTCATTTTTTTTATTTAATCCAAAATCTGATATTTTGATTGTAAATTCTTTATTGTCTTGAAATGATATAAAAATTTTTGACATTTTTAAAATAAGATTTTGATTTTCTTTTTTTAAATATGAATTTATTTGGATTAATATTTGTTTTATTTCATTTTTGTTTAATGGAAATTCTTTAGAATCAATATAATCTTCAAGATTAATATAAAATTTCATAATTATATAATAATAATCATTATGATTTATAGTTTCAATTATTTTAACTCTATTTTCTGATTCAATAATTTTTATTTCAGTGAATTTTTTTTTAAACAATTGTTCATATTTAACTTTATCAATTTTTTTAATAACAACTGTTTCACCTGTGTCATTGTTTATTGCTTTATAAACCGTTGAATAGTTATTGGAAGAGATTATTTTCTTAGTTAAATAATTCATTTTCTGTGATTTCAATTCCATTTTTTAAAATGTAAGAATTAAAAAAAGTGTATTTTCAAAAAATTCATAAATGATTTATAAAAATTCATAATTGTAAATTATTTTTTAAAAATATAATAAATATAAATATATTTTTCAATTAAAGAAAATGAACATAAATACCATAAAAACAAATTATACTATTTCAAATAATTTAAAACTTTTTTTAAAAACATCAAGTAAAGTTTCTAAATCAAAGACAAATTTAACAAAAAAAATTATTCGTAAATCAAGTTCTTATATTTACAATCAATCAAACAAAGAAAATATGATAAACAATAATTATCCTAAATTATTCTCCTTAATAGATATAAATGATAAAATCACGAATTCAAAAGGTACTTCATTACCTATTCAATATAAGAGATTTACTGAAGAAGAAATGAATAAAAAAATTTTAATAAATTATAAAAAAGGATGGTCTTATGGGAAGGATTTAATAAATAAAATAAAAGAAAAATCAAATAAATACTATAATGAAAAATCAAATTCTGAAAGAGAATATAAAACTAATTTAAAAATAAATATTCATAATTCAAATGAAGAAAAAATAAAAAAAAATGATATAGAAAAAAGAAATCCTTCCATGAATTTAAGTGAATATAAATTAAACTTAAAAAGTATGAATAACAAATCTAAATTTAATATTTTTAAAAAACCTTCAAAAATGTTAATATCTAATTCAAATCAAAACCCCAAAAAATTTCAAATGAAAATAAGAAACGATAAATATTTACCTAAAAATTATTCTACTTATGAATTATTAGTTAAAAATCCAGAATTAATAAATAAAACTCAAAATTCAAATATTCCTCATTTAATAAAAAATTTTAGTCAAAAAGAAATAAGAGAAAAATTTGTAGAAACAGATATTTTTTTTCAGAAAACTACAAAAAAAACAGAAGATGACTTTTCAAAAAAAGTTTCAAATTATCCTAATTTTCAAAACAGTGATATATTTAATATTAAGAATGATAAAACTTCAATAAACAAAAGTGGTGAAAAATATTTATTTAATAAAAATAGAATAACATTTAATTCAAATTTTGAATCAAAAAGTGAATGGGACTTAAAAAATATAAAACCAACATTATTAAATCATTCATCTAAAAATTATAATATTCTTAATCCATCAACAAAAAATTTTTCAAAAGAAGAAATTTCAGAAAAAATAAATAATAATGATTTTCATAAACAAAAAGTATTTTCTGAATATTATGATTTAACTAGAATTTATGCACCTAATATTAATAAAGAATATGTTAAAACATTTAATGAATCAAATGATATTTTTAAAAAAAAAAATAATTTATGTGAAAGTTATTTTAATATTCATCATATGTATAAAGATTTGTGTAGTAAACCTTTTATTAAAAGTAATTAAAATAGGTTTTTTATAAATAAATATTTTATATAATTTGATTTTTTAAAAACTCCCTTTAAAATAATTTTTCAATATAATAAATTAACTCAACTATATAAACATTGAACAAAATGCTATTTCATATTATTTTCATTAAAAACATAACTTTGATATTTAAGATGATGAATAATATCTATTGAACCTATGATATTTATTAAATTTACTAAATTTATCAAAATCATTTAATGAAGAATTATTTATATTTACATAATTAAAAATACCGGGAAATAACTTAGAAGCAATTTCTCCGTTATTAAAATTCGATGAAATTTTTCTTGGATTTCTATAATAAGTTTTATAGTCATTTATATAATAATTACGTCTATAATTTTTTCTTTCGTTAAAATCATCAAATTTTAAATCACTATTTTCCTTATATTTTAAATCATTTATTGAATTTTGAGATACTGTTGTTATATCATCATCAATATCAGTTTTAAATTCGTTTGATTCAATTCTTTTAATATTTTGTTTTTTATCTTCGTAAATATTTTTTGTTATTTCTTTTAGTTTTTTTTTAATTGTTTCATCATCAAATTCGCAATCAGTAATTATTTTTTTTAATTCATCTTTCTATTTTTTTTAATAAAATTAAATAATATTATAATACTGTTAATGGAAATGAAGAATATTTTCTTAAAAAAATTATTTCTTTTGCTTCTTTAAGCATTTGAGACTTTATATCATATTCATTATCACTTATTGATTCATCTGAAGAATATTTATTCCATTCCATTTATTTTTTTATTCTTTTTATCCAATTCTAAAAAAATTTTTTTAAATATATTTTTTAAGAAATATGATTAAAAATATTTCTGAAAAAATAAATTTAAGTGTTTTATTGAATAAATTATTAGGAGAAAGATTGGAAAAATTAGAAAAGAAGAATAACAATGAAATTAATACTTTAAATTTTTTAAAAAGTGATTCAAAAGAAATTTTAAATTTTTTTTCAAAAAATTTTCTTAAATCAAATGAAGAAAATGAGAATAAATCAAAAGAAAATAAATCGAATATTAATGAAAAAACACCAATTAAAAAACAAGATAAAAAACATTACAGAATAAAAACTCCAAGTCCAAAAAAAAAAATTCCAATTAAACAAGATTTAGAAAATTCTTTTGTTTATAAAAAAAAAAATACTTTACATTTAAAAAAAGAAAAAGAAAATAAATTAGATATTTCAGTTGAGATTAAAAAGAAAAAAACTACTGAAATACTTAAATCATTAACTCCTGAATTATATCGTCAAAAAAAAAAATTCAAAACTCAAAAGCCAACAAATCATAAAAATAAAACAAATAAAAAAGAAAATAAAGATAATAAAGAAAATAAAGAAATAAAAGAAAACAATGATTTAAATAATACTGAAACTAGTATAATTCAAAATATTGATGAAATACGGAAGTTATCAAACTTACATTATCATCAAAGTGAAGTTTCTAATATTTTAGGAACTTTCACTTTAGAAAAAAAATTAGCTAATGATGAATTATTAAAAGATATTAAATTTAATTGTCTTGATTTAGGAAAAAATCAAAATAAAATTCTAAAAAAAGAAAAAGATAAATTTAATTATCAAAGAATTCTTTCTTTTTTAAATATTGATAATTTAAAAATTTTATTAAATGTAAATTCTTCCTTTAGAATTAATTCGTTAATTATATTAAAAAATAGATTAGAAACTGAAATAAAAATTATTAATGAGGAAATTAAAAATTTAATAGAAAATAAAAAAAAAGAAATTGATGTTAATGAAGTAAATAAACCTTTTAAATTAAATAATAATTCTCAACGAGTAATTGAATATTTAAATTCGCCTACATCAGATGAAATTTTTTTAGATGAAAATAAAGGAGATTCATTTTTAAATGATATTATTTTACCTTATAAAATTTATCTATGTGCTATAAATAATAATTATTATAATAAAAGTAATAAAGAAGTTTGGGAAAATATTTGTAAACATTTTAATGAAAGAGATAAAAATGTTCCTTTAGGGAATTTTATTCAAAATGAAATAGAAAATAATATTTTTTCAGAATTAACTATGTCAAATTTATATGATATTTCTTATAATAATTTATCAAAAACTGATCCTCAATATTATAAAACAATTGATGAAACTACATCAATGTTTGTTTTTATTGTCAGAGATATATTAGAACATATTGGAATGTCAAAGGAAAAAATAGGATTTTTAAATAAACATTATTTACTTCTTAATGCTAGATTAAAAATAAAAACAACTTTATTAACCAATCTATTAAAATCTATTAAACAATTTAAAACCTAATTCATTAATAAAAAATATATAATTAGATTCAATAGTATTTATATTCGAATTTTTAATTATAAAATAAAATAAAAAAATTTAATTTATGCAAAATAAAAGTAAAAATAAATTTATAAAAAAAAAAAAATAAAACTTCCTTTAAAAAAAATTTAAATCAAACAAAATAAAAAATAATTATAAATAAAAAAAAAACAAATGAACAGAGGTAAAAAAGCTCAAAAAGTAACAACAAAGCAAGAAACATTTAATCCAAAAAGTTATGTGAAAAATGGATTAACAGAAGATGAAGTAATGGAAATAAAAGAAGCTTTTGATTTATTTGACACAGATCATAGTGGAGAAATAGACACAAGTGAATTAAAACAAGCATTAAGTAATTTAGGTATTGATGCAAAAAATCAAACTTTGCAAAACATGATAAATGATATTGATAAAAATGCTTCTGGTACAATTGATTTTGATGAATTTATTGAAATGATGACTGCTAAAATGTCTGATAAAGATACTAGAGAAGATCTTAAAAAAGTTTTTGACTTATTTTTAGGAGATGATGCTGGTTCTGTTGATAAAATTGAATTGAAACATCTTAAAAGAGTTGCTAAGGAATTAAATGAAAATATGAGTGATGAAGAATTACAAGAAATGATTACTAGAGCTGATATCGATAAAGATGGTAAAGTTTCTTTTGAAGAATTTTATGCTATTATGACTAAGAAAATTTAAAGTATCTTTAAATAATTATTGATATTGTTAAATTTATTATTTAATTTCTGAAAATTTGTTTTTTTTATTGGGTTATTTATTAAATTTTTTAGGATTTTTTTTATATTATTTAGCATTATTTTTTGAAATTCTCTTTATAAATATGTGAATTATTTTATTTTTGAATTGAATGTAGGTAATTTATCCTTTCTTCTAGAATTAATTTTTTTTATTGAAAAATATTAAAATAAATTTTTTAATTTAGATAAAAAATATATTTTATATTTAGGATTTTAGAATTCATTTTTTTATTTTTGATTTCTAACATACAAATATTATTTAAAAACAATTATTCATAAAATCTAATCAAATCTATATATTTATATTGAATAAATTATTGATGAATGAGTTTTATCTTTTTTTATGTCTTTGATTTTATAGAATAATTGTTATTTTATTCTTAAATAAAAATTAAAAAAATGGTATAAATATATTATTTATATTCCTATTTTGAATAGTTTAATTTTTTTCAAAATCTTTTGAAACCAGAAATTAATATTTGTTTTGAAGAAAATTTAAACAGAAAACAATTTAAAATAAAAACAAAACAAAAAATAGAAAATTATCCAGTTTTTTATGATAAAGAAGATATAAAAGGAAAAGTAATATTAACAATTAATGGAAAAGATTTTGAACATAAAGGAATAAAAATAGTATTGAAAGGAATTATTATTGAAAAAAAAAATATTATTCAATCTAAAACAAAAGAATTTTTATATTCAGAATATGAATTAGAAAAACCAGGTATTTTCAAAGAAGAAAATATAATATATGAATTTGAATTTAAAGAAGTTAAAAAAAAATATGAATCTTACAGAGGAGAAAATATAATAGTGAAATATTTTGTCACTTTTATAATTGAAACTAAATTAAGAAGTATGAAATATGAAAAAGAATTTATAGTTTTAAATCCAATAAAAGAAAATGAATTAAGAGAAAAAAGAAAAAATTTAAGAATTCTCATAGAAGATGAACAAAATAAATTTATATGTGAGATTCCATCACAACATATAGATATGAAAGGAGTAATTCCAGGAGTTATAAGTGTAGAAAAACTAACTAGTAAAATTAGTTCAATAATGTTACAAATTGTAAAAAGAGAAACTATTAAAGGATTAGATAAAGAAAAACAACTTAATCCAAAAATTATTTCATCTTATGAAGTTTTAGATGGAGATTTAATTGAAAAAGAAAAAATTCCAATTAGAATTTTTTTATCTCCTTATAATTTAACTCCTTCTTATTCAAATATTGAAGATATTTATTTTGTTAATTATTATTTGACTGTTGTAATTACTGATTCTGAAGGAAAAAAAAATTCATCTTTGAAAGAAATTATATTATATAGAGTTATCCCTGAACAAAAAATAGAAGATAAATATACTAATTTTATTACTGCAAATATGAATGATGAATTGAATAAAAGTGAAAGATTTTTTGATGAATCTGAAAATAAATAAATTTTTGTTTAATTAAAAATTTATTTAAAAAAATATAATTAATTTAAATTTATAACAAAATAATTAAATTAAAATTTACGATTGTAAAATCTTTTTGAAGGATTATTATTTATATTATCAAAAAATTTAGTTTCTTCCTATTTAAATAAGATAATCCCAATTATTTGAGTTAAATTAAATTTTTAAATTTTAAAAAAACTATTTATTTTTTTCTTTTTCAATAAGTCAAAAAGGATTTTTTTTATTGAATATGAAGTTTTTTCTGAAATTGAAATTTTTTCATACAAACCTTCTATAAAACTCAGAAAAAAAATTAAATATATACATAATGAAAATATGATTTTTCATTCCTCCTATCCTTAAATAATAGAATATAATCTTTTTATCTTTATAAATATTTTTCATTGTTTAAATTATTTATCAATAGATTTATTAAAGATTTTTCATATTCTTGTTCACATAAAGGACAAAGATATTTTTCTTTATTATCTTTTAAAAATGATTCAACATAAAAATTACATAAAGCACTATCACAAGGTAAAATAATTTTCTGATATTGATCTTGAATAATTTCTTTGCAATCAACACATATTATTGTCATAACTTCATTTTTAAATTCTTTTCTTCAATTTGAAATCATTGATTTATAATAATTTAAATAATTCATTAAATTTAAATTTTGTTCCATAAATATATATTTCTAATTGAGATAATTTAAATTC
>JAEEGK010025272.1_pt1 | contig 12215 bp, 8 predicted proteins | sample 8958771 | NCBI WGS metagenome assembly JAEEGK01 (sample SAMN16246547, study PRJNA631951) | gut metagenome | biome: gut microbiome; feature: rumen; material: SC-attached | host: Bos | place: Iran: Karaj | collected 2018-10 | reverse complement strand
TGAGATGCCAGTGCATGGTGTTGATCTTGTAAGAGGCCATGATATCGATCTGGCGCTTGATTGCATCCATGCCCATGAAGTGGCGGCATACATCGAGATGGAAGCCTCTCCACTTGAATCTCGGATAATCGGTAACCCTGGCGCAAGGGGCTGTCCATTTCACGCCCTTTACCTTGACCTGGCTCTCGATCTGCGGAGGAAGAAGCGGGAGGAATGTCTGCATAGCGTAGAACAGACCTGCCTTGTCTCCGGCCACGGCTTTAACCTTTCCGGGAGTCACTTCAAGGAAGTAGCCTTCCTCAGGGAGACCGGTGTTGGAAGAGAGGGTAAGGCTGATCTGGCCGCCGCTCTTGGCTGTACGGATCTTGTATCCGGTAGCCGCACTGATCTTCTCAGCGAAGAACTCCGCAACTTCCGGAGCATCCGCGCTGCTGATCACGGTATTCTTGGTAATTGTAAATTCGCCTTCGGTGCGGACTGCGTCCACAGGCGCAGGCGTGATGTTCAACAGGCCTGCAACAAGTAAAGTAATCAAAAAATTCATTTCATTATAGCTCTTATACGGTTAGCGACTTCTGCATTCTCCATGGTTCCGGAGAAATCTTCCGAGTGAGGGCCGAATGCATACACGGGGACAAGTATGCCGTTATGGCCCTTGGTTGAAAAATTGACGAGGATCTCGCCTTTCTCAAGGCTGCCGCCGAGGAGGGTAAGTCCTCCGGTGGCATGGTCGGCAGTGACGATTACAAGGGTCTCACCGTCCTTGGCCGCCCATTCGAGGACTTTGCCGATGGTCTTGTCGAAATCGAACATCTCTTCGGCCATATAGCCCACCTTGTTGCGGTGCGCCCAGTCGTCGATCTGGGACCCTTCGATCATCAGGAAGAAGCCCTTCTTGTTGTCCAGGAGTTCGAGGGCCTTGTCGGTACAGTTGGGCAGGACGGGGCCGCGGTCCAGGACCGGGTCCATGTCCAGCGGGGCGAAGAGGCCCACCAGGGGTCCCTTCTCGACCTTCATCAGGTCTTCCTGGGTGTCCACGAAGGTATAGCCCTTGGCCTTCATCTCCTCGATGAGGTTGCGGCCGTCCTCGCGCTGGTCCCAGAACTCACGGCCGCCGCCGGTGATGAAATCGACGCCGCTGTCCACGAACTGTGCGGCGATCTCGGCCTCCATGTGGCGGTCCGGAGCGTGGCAGATGAAGTCGGCCGGAGTGGCGTCATTGATGCGGCAGGTCACGGCGACGCCGGTACGCATGCCTTTTTCCTGCGCCCGGTGCAGGAGCGTCTTGAACGGATTCCCGTCCACGTCCTGGCCGATGTAGCCGTATTTGGTCTTGGCGCCGGAAGAGATGGCCGTGCCGCCGGCGCAGGAGTCGGTGATGAGCCGGTCCGTGCAGTAGGTGCGGGAATAGCCGGCCACCGGGAAATTGTCCATGTTCAGGTGTCCGCCGTTGAGCGTCCAGCCGACGGTCACGGCCTCCATGCACATCCCGTCGCCGATCATCACGATGACGTTCTTGATCTTCTTGGACTTGGGCTGCTTCACGGTGACGGTCTCGTAGGGAGTCTCCACCTGGTATTGGTCATCTTCGCGGAACTTGTCGTCCGCATACTTGGAGAGATCACGGCCGTTGTCCGTCTGCGCCCACGCGCAGACGGACCCGCCGATCACCAACCAAATCAACGCAACAATCTTCTTCATTGTGTCTTATTTTCTATCTAGTTCAAAATGAATGTCTTTCGCATCCGTCTTGCAGGTGACGGTCTTCTTTTCGCCCGGGAGGAGCGGGAAGAAGTTGTCGCTCCAATAGGCGGGAACCACGAGGTTGCCGGCGGCATCCTTCGCCTTGAGGATGTTCATATAGGCGATGACGTCGGACTTGTTCTCGAGGGTGACCTGGTTGCCGTCGACCGTCATCACCACCTCGGCCTCGGGCTGATTGAAAGCGAAACCGAGATCCGCGTAGCGGGTGATGGGAGTGATGTACCAGTTGGTCTTCTTCCAGTTGTACTCGTTGTCCTTCGCGGGGATGACGTAGAAGTTGTCCACGGTGCGGCCGGCGAAATCGGTGAGCGTAAGGGCGACGAAGTGCGGCTTGCCGTCGAAACGCTTGAGATCGAAGACCGGAACCACGTCGCGGTAGCCGACCTCGACCGACTTGGTCTCCGTCGCGATGAGCTTGGACGCGGCGTCATAGACCTTGAGGGTCGCCTTGCAAGGATTCGGAAGAACGTCATTGCTCTCGTTCACGGCATAAACCTTCCGTGTGGCGTAGTCGAACAGCAGCTGGCGGGGCTCGCAGGCCTTCTTGGTGCCATAGTATCCGGCGGTCGGGACGCCGTACCAGTCATACTGCTGCCAGTACAGGGACGGCCAGGCGGAGTTCAGCATCCACTGGACGATGCCGGTGGACTTGGGAACGCGGACGCGGAACGCCTCGAACATCGCGCGGGTGCCGTCGTAGTCCACGGCGTGGGCCTTGCGGACGAAGTCCTCCAGGCCGTCGAAGCCGCCGTACAGGCCGTTGATGACCTCCTGCAGCTGCTTCATGCTGTTCATGTCGGAACCGGAGGCCGTGCAGTGATAGTCCCAGGCCGACGAAAGCGGCCACAGGGCATCCTCAGGGATCATTTTCTTCAGGGACTCCAGCTGCGGCAGATTCGCACCGATGCCGGTCTCCGTGTTCCAGCCGAAAGCGCCGCCCGCCTCCGTGTCCTTGTACCAATAGTCGGCGCCCACGTACTCGTACGGGCCTTCCATCTTGGCGCCGGAACGGCCGGCAAGGCTCTTCATGTCCTTGGCGGAACAGACGTACGGACGGTAGTCTTCCTTCTCGTAGATCTTGAGATAGCGCTCCTCCAGGCCCGGGTTCGGGATGCGGTCGCTGCCCGTGAGCCAGGCGATGAGGGACGGATGGTTGTGCAGGCGCACCACCTGGTCGTGGAAATAGCGGACCGCGAGGTCCTCGACTTCCTTGCCGTTGATGCAGCCGAAATGGCTCACTTCCGGAAGGCCGCAGTAGTTCTCCCACTCCCACTGGCAGCTGAAGCCGACGAGGGTCAGGATGCCCATGTGGTCACACATGTCGTACACGAAGTCCGTCATGCCCCAGATGTTCTCGAAGCGAACGAGATTCATGTTCATGTCGACCACGTACATGAGCTGGCGGATAATGGATTCCGGTGTATCGCGCATGAAGATGTCGTCGGTCCAGCCGGCTCCCTTCAGGAGGATGTCCTTTCCGTTGAGGGTGAACTGGCGGTAGCCCTCCTCGGTGAGGCGGCTTTCGATCTTGCGGATGCCGAACTCGGTCTCCCGGACATCGGAAACCTTATTATTCACCTCCACGGAGACGGAGAGTGTATACTGCTCGGGCGTTCCCAGGTCATAGGTCCACCAGACGCGCGGGTTGTTGACACGCAGCATTGCGACATCGGCGCGGGTGAGCGTGACCTCCTTCGTTTCGCCGGCGGCCAGGGCCACGGGGAACGTCGCCGTTCCCACGTCCTGCAGGTTCAGCACCAAAGTGCCTTCAACGGGCTTGTCCTCCCAGTTCCGGAGGGTGACGCGGACGGAAAGGTCGGCCGTCTCAAAGGTCTCCACGTCCAGGTCGGGAACGACATAGACGTCCTCGATGGAGAGGGCGCCGGTGGTGTGCAGGATGACCGGGCGGACAATGCCCATGCTCTCGTCCAGCGGGCGCGGGTTCCAGTCCACATAGCCGTGGTTCAGGTCTCCGCTCTGCGCGCGGCGAAGCTTGACTTCCAATGTGTTCTGCTTCTTGAGCAGATCCGTCACGTCGTAGGCGCGACGGATGAACACGCCGGCGGTGGTGTCCGCCGATGCGATCTGCTTCCCGTTCAGGAAGATGTCCGCGTAATAGTCCAGGCCGCCGAAGACGAGCTCCGTGTGCTGGCCCTTGCCGGGCTTGCCGGCGAAAGTGGTGGCATAGATCCAGGGATCGTCAAAGATCGATTTGTCCACCTTCTCGTAGTTGCGGCCTACGAGCAGGTCGTCTCCGAAGAAACCGGCTTCGCTCAGGACACCGGCGACGGTGGAGGGAACGGTGGCGTCATAGTGCATCGCGACGCCCTCGCGGGAAAGCTTCCACCCGTCCGAGAGAACGGTATATCCGCCGGAAACGGGTTTCTCCTGTGCGCAAGCGATTGTTGCGGCAGCAATCATGGGAAGGATCCAGAATGTTTTCATAATTATAGCAATGCGGCTCCGATGACCGGAAGGTTACTGTCGGTACAAATGTCGATCTTCAGGCGTTCGATGGCTTTCCGGTACGGGAAGTTTTCCCGGATGTAAGCCTCCATGGCCTTGCGGAAGAGGGGATAGTTGTTCGCGATGCCGCCGGCGAGGGCGACACGGTCGGGATCGTAGGCGAACATCGCGGCGCAGAGGGCCGCGCCCATGTGACGGCCGAAATTGTCGAAGAGAGCCAGCGCGGCGGGATCCCCTGCCTTGGCGGCCTTGTTCGCGTCCATGCTGTTCCAGCCGGCCGCCGTGAAGAATTTCTTGCTGCAATAGTCCTCGATGATGGAATCCGCGTAAGGGAGGCAGCCCAGCTCGCCGGCGCCGCAGTTGGCCCCGCAGAAGAGCACGCCCCTGTCGACGATGCCGACGCCCAGACCGGTCCCGAGGGTCATGGCGACGAGAGTCTCCGGTTTTCCGCCCACCGGGTAGGAGCCGTAAACGCCCAGCGCGTAGCAGTTCGCGTCGTTGTTCACGGCGACGGGGATATTGAAGCGGGCTTCCAGATACTCCTTGAGCGGGACGACCGTCCAGGAGGGGATGTTCTGGGTGTCATAGACGATCCCCTGTTTCACATCGACCACCGAGGGAACGCCAATGCCGATCTTCCTCACGGAAGGGACAAGGATAGAACTGATTTTGGAGGCCAGGTATTCCAGGGTTTCCTCCAGGGAAGCGCCAGGTGCGAAAGAGGGGACGGAGAAGCCTTCCGTAACCTTGCTGTCTTCGACCAGGCCGAAGCTCAGGTTGGTTCCTCCGATATCTATTCCGAGCGTCATACTTATTGTAGTTTTGAAATTAAGCTTTGGGTATTTGGTTATTATAAAATTTTAAAAACTCTTTCGGGATGGTCTTTCTTTTTGCAAAATTAGATACATCCACATATGCTCAAACGAATATTTGCGGATTTGAATACGCAATTTGCGTCATTATTTTTGAGTTGCAGGAGTTTTTTCCCATCTTTGAACTTAGAAACACAAAAACGACCAACCATGCGTCTAAAACCGCTATTTTCCTTGTTTTTTATGTCCGCGCTCGCGCTCGCGTGCGCAAGTCCATGCCGCGTCATTTGGACCGAAGGACCCACAAATTCCGAAACCGGTAAAGCTGTCCATACGATGGAAATCCAGAATCCCCCCAAGGGTACGGACTGGACTCTCTGGTTCTGCCAGTTCCGCACTCCGGTCAACATCCTGGAAGGGGAAGGACGGATCGAGCACCTCGGCGGCACCCTGTACCGGGTTGCTCCGGGCGCCGACACGAAAGGCGAACCCCTCGTCCTCCGCTACGAAGCCCGGCCGCTCGTGAATCAGTTCCGCGCTCCCGAGGGATTCTACCTGCAGAAGAAGGGCAAGAAACCCGTCGCTGTCGATGCAGACTATGCGTTCCAGCCCGCGGAGCCGGTCAAGCTCTTCGACTGGACCCCCGTCGCCACGGACGTGTTCGACATGGTTCCCCGGCTGAAGAAGGTGGAAAAGGCGGAAGGGACGACGGTCATTCCGGCGGACGTGAAGCCTGAAATCGTCGAAGGAAAGCCCTCCGGCTGGTACCGCATCACGCTGGACGGCGCGGTCAAGGTGGAGGCGGCCGATGAGGACGGCGCCCACTACGCGGCCGTCACCATCGACAATCTCAAGCGGAACGCGGGCGGCGCGACCGTCCCGAACGCCGTCATCGAGGACTGGCCCGACCTGGGCTACCGCGGCATCATGCTGGACGTGAGCCGTGACTTCACCTCGAAGGACAACCTCCTGAAACTCATCGACATCCTGGACCATTACAAGGTGAACCGCCTGCATCTGCACCTGGGCGACGACGAGGGCTGGCGCGTGGAGACGCCCGGTCTTCCGGAGCTCACCTCCTACGGCGCCTACCGCGGCATCCCGGTCCTGAACGAGGACGGCACCATCAGCGAGCCCGACGCCCTGATGCCCACCTACTGCGTCACCCCGGACCGCAACGACAAGGCCACCCTGGGCAACGGCTATTACACCAAGGCCGATTTCATCGAGATTCTCCGCTACGCCGCTGAGCGCCGGATCGTCGTCATCCCCGAGTTCGACATGCCCGGCCATTCCCGCGCCGCCATCAAGTCGATGGAATACCGCGCCCGGACCACCGGCGACGCCTCCTGCCTCCTCTCCGAGCCCGAGGATGTCTCCAAGTACACCTCCGCACAGGACTATAGCGACAACGCCGTCAACGTGGCGCTGCCCACCACTTACACGTTCATCGACAAGGTCTTCGACGGCATCATCGCCCTGTATGCCGAGGCCGGCGTACCGCTGGAGGCTGTCCATGTGGGCGGCGACGAGGTTCCCGGCGGCGCCTGGGAAGGCTCTCCCGCCTGCCAGGCCCTGATGAAGGCGAACGGAAAGACGGACATCGGCTGGCTGAAGGACTATTTCATCAACCATGTGCTGGACATCGCGGAAGCCAAGGGCGTGAAGATCGCCGGCTGGCAGGAAGTGGGCCAGCACCTGGAGCCCGCCACCTTCGAACGGCTCAAGAAAAATCTGGCTTTCACGAACCTGTGGGCCATTTCCAACGGCCGTGACCGGCTCGCCTACAACTATGCGAACGACCAGGTCCCCGTGGTCCTGTCCAACTCCTCGAATACCTACTTCGACCTCGCTTACAATCCTTCCAAGACCGAGCGCGGCCACAACTGGGCGGGATTCATCGACGAGCGCCGCTCGTTCTCCTTCCTCCCCTACGACATCTACCGCTCCGTCCGCTGGGACGACCACGGCAACGCCGTCACCAACCTGGCGACGGCCGGGGAAGGCAAGCCGGTCCTGACCGACGAAGGCAAGCCCTACATCGTCGGCGTTCAGGGACAGCTTTGGACCGAGACCATCCGGACCTTCGACCACGTGACCTACTACCTGTTCCCGAAGGCCGTCGGCCTGTTCGAGCGCGGCTGGAACGCGAATCCGGCCTGGGCCGCGTCGACGACCCCGGACGATCCGGCTTTCACCGAGGACTTCAACCGCTTCTTCTCGACGGTCGTGGACCACGAGTATCCGTACTACGAAGCCCTGGGCATCTGCTGGCACAAGCATTAATCGGCCCGGACGATGATCCGCCTGCTGATCATATCGGATTTCACGGAGTCCTTCTCCCACAAGCTCCTCGCCGGCATCGTGGACTATTCCCGCCGCAAGGAGCAGTGGATCGTGCGCCGGATGCCGCCGTCCTATAAGGCGAAGATCGGCATCCCGGGACTCCTCCGCGTGTCGAAAGAGTGGGAAGTGGACGCGATCCTCGGCCAGTTCGACCCCACGGACGACCTGAACACACTCACCGACAACGGCATCGTAGTCGTCGCCCAGGACTTCAAGCAGCGGTTCACCACCGTCCCCAACGTCACGGGCGATTACCTGCGCACCGGCCAGATGGCGGCCCGCTTCTTCATCGACAGAGGCTTCAAGAACTTCGGTTTCTTCGGCTTCAACGACGTCTGCTGGTCGGACGAGCGCTGCGAAGGATTCCGGCGGGAGGTGGAAGCGGCCGGCTTCGGATCCTCCTTCTACGCCTACCGGATGCAGGAAATCGACATGGTCTGGTACTACCAGCGGAACCGGCTGCGCGAATGGCTCGAGACCATCCCCAAGCCCATCGCGATCATGGCCTGCGACGACAACCAGGGCGAGAACCTCATCGAAGCGTGCCACGGCGCGGGCATCAAGATCCCGTCCGAGGTGTCCGTGATGGGTGTCGATAACGACGAAACGCTGTGCAGCCTGGGCAGTACCACGCTGTCCAGCATCCAGGTGGACATCGAGGAAGGCGGAAGGCAGACGGCCGCCCTGCTGGAACGGCTGGTCACGGACCCGTCGGCTCCGGCGCGGGACGTGGTGCTGCAGCCGGTGAAAATCGTGAACCGGATGTCCACGGCGGCCTTCGCGACGCAGGACCAGCAGATCCTCCGCGCCATCCTGTTCATTCACCGCAATGTCCGCAAGAAGATTTCCGTGGCGGACGTGACGGCCGAGGCCGCCCTGTCCCGACGCCTCCTGGAGCGCCGCTTCAAGGACGTCACGGGAAAGACCCTGTACGAATACATTACCGAACTGAAACTGAAAGACTTCGCCGAGCAGCTGGTGGAGACTGACGAGCAGGTGATGACCATCGCCCTGTCGATGGGCGAGAACGATACCAAGAGCATCTCCCGCCGGTTCAAGCAGCTGTACGGCTGCACGCCGCTCCAATGGCGGGAAACACAAAGGAAAAAAACGGAAACGCTATGAAGAAATGGATCCTTGCCACCGCGGGCCTGCTCGCGGCCGCCATCTGCCTCCGGGCCCAAGTGAGAGACTATGAAGCCCAGCTGCAGGCGCATCCCGAATTCCTCGCCGGAACCGACTATCTGTGCCCGACCGGACCGGTGGCCCTCACCCCGGCGCCAAAAGGATACAAGCCGTTCTATATCAGTCACTACGGTCGTCACGGCGCCCGTTATGCCTGGCAGAGCGACCTGTATAAATGGATGAATTCCACGCTCTCCGAAGCGGATGCCGACGGCAATCTGACGGAGTTCGGCAAGGACTTCAAGGCGCGGTACGACCGCCTCTATCCGGAGGTCCGCTACCGCACGGGTGACCTATCGAAGAGAGGCTGGGACCAGCAGATGGCCCTGGCGGAGCGGATGTACAAGAACTTCCCGAAGGTGTTTCCCGACGGAGCCGAGGTGCGCGCGTGGACATCGACCTCCACCCGCTGCGTCATGACGATGTCGGCCTTCTGCACGGGGCTCAAGGGGTCGAACCCGAAACTGGACCTGTACGAGAATTTCGGCAAGGTGTTCCTGCCGGCCATCCTCCCGCTGGACAGCGGAAACCCCTTCAAGAAGGATGATTTCGAGCGGACGCCGGTCAAGTTCTCGGAGACCTGGGCGGAATATATCGAGCGGACCGTGGACTACAAGGCCATCCTCGGGCGGCTGTTCAAGGACGTGGACAAGGCGCTTCCGAAGGATAAGCAGTGGACCTTCACCTCCTACCTGTGGTTCTTCGCCATGGGCATGAACAGCCTGTACACCGACCTCGACTTCATGGACCTTTTCACCGACGACGAGCTCGTAAAGCTCTGGAAGATCGACGCTTTCCAGTTCTACGCCGAAATCTGGCCCACGCACAAGGGCTACCTTCCCGCCGTCGAGGACATCATCGCCAAGGCCGATGCCAGGATCGCCGAAGGCCGCGTGGGCGCCGACCTCCGCTTCGGCCACGACTACACGTTCCTGCCCCTGCTGATGAACCTCGACGTGAACGGTTTCGGCCACGACGTCGAGAATCCCGACGACATCCCCGTCTGGTGCCAGACCTACCGGGTGCCGATGGGTGCGAACCTCCAGCTGGTTTTCTATCGTTCCAAGAAATCCCCGAAAGTCCTCTTCAAAGTGCTCCTAAACGGCGAAGAAGCCCGTCTCCCGCTGGAGACGGATAAGTGGCCGTATTATGACTGGGAGGCCTTCAAGGCCCGTTTCTAGAATCGTACGTTCAGCTGTACCTTCCCCGTAAGGTCATAAAAGACGCCCCGCGTGCTCACCGTGCGCGGCTGGCCGTCCTCGCCTTGGATCTCGGTATCTGCGCCGTGGAATCCGAAGCGGTTGTACTCCGCCTGGAGTGAGACGTAATAGCGGTCCCAGGCATAGCAGACGCCGGTGCGGAAAGTGGGAGAAAAAGCCATGTGCCCGGTGTGGCGTGTCCGGAACTTCGCCCGACCGCTGCCCTTTTCCGTATAGATATGGTTGATCAGGGACACCATCGGCACGGCCGTCACGTTGACGGTCAGATTCTGCAGCCCCTTCCACGTACGCGCGTCCTTGGGATCCCTGTGCAGGGGAACCCAATTGTAGGAATAGCCCGCGCCGACATGGGTCTGCCTCGTGACATACCGGTTCAGCCCGTCCAGCCCCTGCACCAAGGTTTTGTCGTTCAGGGCGAAATCGCCCCGGAGATACTTCGCCGCAACCATCCACGACCCGACGGACTTGCGCTGGACGATCCGCCCGCCATACGAGGCCGTGTACACGAACTTCCGCCGGTTGAAGGCATAGAATCCGTCGATGGAGAGCTCGCGCACCTGGCTCGGAGTCTCCGAGGTCAGCTTTATCGAGGGGATATCCTCGAGTTCAAAGTCCAGCGTCCCGTCCACGTACCCGTGCGTCTTAAAATACTGAATGCGCGCGCCATAGTAGGAGGCGACGGTCCCGAAATCGACATAGGAATTCCGCTTGGGGCCGACGTTCCCGACCTCGAAGCCCAGGTCCAGGCCGAGGTCGCCGTAGGAGATGCCCAAGACCACTTTCTTGTACAGGCGCTTCTTCAATTCCGTCTGCAGCGAGACATTGGTCATCTGCGGCTCTCCTTCCCCTACCACGAGCGTAGCCTGAATGTCACTGTGAAGGTCCGCGCCCATCCGGATGCCGGTTCCGCCCAGGGAGGCGGTCCACCTGAGTTCCGGCTGGAGCGTATAGAGGGGATCCAGATTCTTCTTCTGGGATGAAGACTCTTCCAAGAGTCCTTTCGTCTGCTCCCAAACGGCAGACATGTCCTGCGCGGCCGCCGACGCGGTGACGAAGGCCAGGGATATTGCGATCAGTTGCTTGCCTATCATTGTAACGACAAAGATAACTATTTTCATTATCTTTGTAAGGTGAAGATCCGGTTGACATATGTTCTAATCTTGTTTCTCGCCCTCTCCTGCGGGCGGGGAAATTCGGCCTTGCGCACCGCGGCGAGGGTCCTTGAGGACCATCCGGACAGCGCATTGTACTTATTGGACGGCGTTTCCCGCGTGGACCTCGCGACGGAACGGGAAAAAGCGGAATATGACTACCTTTCCGCCGAAGCGTTCTACCGGACCTACTTCTTCCTGGACGATCCCAGCGAAGCCGCCCTCGAGCGGGCATGCTTCTATTTTGACGAGAACGGACCGGCGATGGAGCGGATGCGGGCCTGGGAACTGATGGGCACGGTCCAGACCGCCGTCGGACGGTACGGTATCGGCATGGTGTCCTTCCGGAAGGCCGGCGCCGTGGCCCGGGAAATCGAGCGGGGACGGAACCGGATCGGCATGCTGGCCCTCCTCGTGGCGGGGATACTGGCCACGCTGGTCCTGTATTTCTGGGCCCGGAAGAGCCAGACGGAGAGACTCCTGGCGGAAAAGCAGGCCGAAAACGAGCGCTACATGTCGGCGGCGGAAGACCTGAAGTCCCGCCTGTCCGCCCTGCGGGCCGACCGGCCGAAACTGGGCGGCCTGGATACGCTGGACCGCCTGTGCGAGCAATATTATGTATTCGAAGGAACGTCCAACCTCCAGCCACGTATCCTCGGCGAGGTGAAATCCATCGTAGAGGGGCTCCGCAACGACACGAAAGTCCAGAAGAACCTGGAACAGGCCCTGGACGAACGCGCGGACGGCGTGATGAAGCGTCTCCGCACGGCCTTCCCCAAATGGAAGGACGAGGACTTCCTCCTGTACCTGTTCACGGCTTCCGGCTTCTCCGCCACCACCATCTCCACGCTCCTGGAAAAAGATAAGCCGTACGTATACAACCGGTTATACCGCCTCAAGGAGCGCATTAAGGCTTCTCCGGCCCCCGACCGCGAGGAGTTCCTTTCCTGCTTGGAGAAATAAGCCATCTCGCAAATTTGTAACCATCTGTTTATCAATCGTTTTTGCGGACTCCCCTGCGAGTTCGCATTTGTTTCTGTCATTGATTTCCCGCCGGTGCGGGGGTAACTTTGCAACAAGTTAAACCCATAATAACCAGCACCATGGAAATCAAGAAAAACCCTCAAGCCAGCCTGGAAAACAAACGGCTGCTCTTCGCCGAAATCGGACTGATCGTCGCCCTCCCGGTCGTCTACGCCGGTTTCGAGACCTCTACGCGGGCACAGGCGACCGCTACGCTTATTGACACGACAACAGCCCTGGAAGAAATC
>JAEEGK010025271.1_pt1 | contig 12215 bp, 9 predicted proteins | sample 8958771 | NCBI WGS metagenome assembly JAEEGK01 (sample SAMN16246547, study PRJNA631951) | gut metagenome | biome: gut microbiome; feature: rumen; material: SC-attached | host: Bos | place: Iran: Karaj | collected 2018-10 | reverse complement strand
GGCAGCTGCTCCGAGAAGGCGGGCCTGCAGGAGGGGGACATCATCGTGGAGGCCGGGGGCAAGACCATCGCCAGCATGTCCGATCTGCTGGATGCCCGCCGCTTCTGGCACGCGGGGGACACCGTCACCATCGTGGCCCTCCGGGAAGGGGAGCGGCTGACCTTCTCCGTCACCCTGGACGAGGATCTGCCGAAATAAAGCTCGAATGATAACACGCCGCCCCGAGGCGATCGCCTCGGGGCGGCGTTCGTTCTTCAGCCTCAGATCCTAGCGCAGATAAATCCCAGGACGGCTTGCTTCACCTCCGGGTCCTCCCCGAAGATGCCGTTGTTGTTGCACAGCAGCAGGCTCTTGACCCCCTTGCGGGTGAGGGCCTCGAAGAAGCGGAGGCTCTGGCCCATGGGGACCTGGATGCCGCAGTCATAGATGCCGTGGACCAGGGCGGTGGGGGCGCTGCGCTCCGTCACGTGACAGATGGGGCTGGCGTCCTTCGCCTTTTGGATCAGGGCCTGATACTTGGGGTCCGGGTCGAAGAGGTGGGCCTTGATATCCCCCATGCCCCTGCCGGGGCCCACATAGTCCAGCATGGAGGCCAGAGGGGCATAAGGCCCGTCGCCGTTCGCGACCTTCTCCGGCTGGTTGGGCCAGACCTTTCCGATGTCCTCCCCGAAGCCGAAGAAGTCCGTGGGGGCGAAGTAGGCCGCCGCGACCTTCACGCCGCTGTCAAATTCCCGGTTGCCGCCGATATCCCCCTCAAAGGCGCCGTCCCCGTTGCAGGCGGCGATCATGGCGGTGAGCTGGCCGCCCATGGAGCCCCCCAGCACTGCGAAGCGGTCCCTGTCCAGGCACAGCTCCTCTGCGTGGGCCTTGAGATAGCGAAGGCAGCCCTTGGCGTCGTCGTCGCTGGCGGGCCAGGCGGAGGGGGGCTCCAGCCGGTAGTCGATGGTGGCCACGGCCACGCCCTTTTCCAGGAACAGGGCGTCGATGGAGTCCCAGTCGTCGGGGCCGCCGCCGAAGCCGTGGATATTCACCAGGCAGGGCCAGCGTTTCGTTCTGTCCGCCCCGCCGTCGGGCAGGGCGACGTTCACCAGCAGATCCAGGGTATTCACCCCCTGGGGATTCATCTGCCCCGGAACCTCCCTGGGCACCGGCACTGCGGCGACCCAGAGGTGGCGGAAGGTGGGCGCCGGGCCCGGGCGCCGGGGGAAGCCCATGTTCGCCTTTTTGATCACCGGGGAAGTCTCCCCCAGCAGCGCCGTGTCCGGCAGGTCCCCGACCCCCTCAAAGCGTACTTCATCAAGTTTTTTTCCTTTATTATACCATCCTGTGCCGACGATTGCCACCGTTTGTACCCCGCCCCCTTGTCCCGCCGCCTCGATTATGATAGTATTATCATGGATAGGAATACCGAAAACCGCCCTCCCCGGAAAGGAGAAACCAATGGCAGCGTTTTGTAAATACTGCGGCGCGAAGCTGGATGCCGATGCCGCCTTTTGCCCCTCCTGCGGTAAGGCCCTTCCCAGGGAAGCTCCGCCCCAAAAGCAATTCTGCCGGAGCTGCGGCGCGGAGCTGGCTCCCGGCTCCGCCTTCTGCCCCGTCTGCGGGGCCCGGCAGCAGGGAAGCGCCCAGGCGAACATGGGCTTTCCCCGGCGTCCGGGCCCGGCGCCCACCTTCCGCCACCTGTGGGTCGCCACGGTGCCGGTGCCCAGGGAGGTGCCGGGGCAGATGAACCCCCAGCCGGTGAATACCCTGGATCTGCTGGTGAACGTCGCCCTGCCCGACGGCGGGGCGGACAGGACGAAACGCTGGCCCTGCCTGGTGAATATCCACGGCTTCGGCGGTAGCCCCGACGACTGGGATTCCATCGACGCCCGGTTCCTGGAAAAGGGCGTGGCCGTGGCCACCATCGACTATCGTTTGGAACCCCCCTCCGCCTGGCCCGCCAGCGACGACGACGCCAAGGGCTGCCTTCGCTATCTCAAGGCCCACGCCGGGGAGCTGTGCCTGGATCGGGACCGATTCGCGGTGCTGGGCGGCTCCATGGGCGGCCAGCTCACCGCCATGATCGCCGCCTGCAACGGCGACGGCGCTTTTGAGGGGGATATTGGCGGCAACCGGGAATTCGACAGCAGCGTGAAGGTGGCGGCGGCCTACTTCGCCCCAACGGACTTCTTCGGCTTCGGGGAGGATATCGGCAAGGTATGGCCCGACCAGCCGGAGAAGGTGGCTAACGGCGACGGGCCCTATGCGCCTCTGGCCTCCATGCTGGACTATGTGGGACCGGGCAAGGGCATGGGGGACGTGAAAGCCCACCTCTTTGACCCGGACCCCAAGTACCGGGCCCTGATCCAGAAGGCCAGGGACGCCAGCCCCATCTGCCACGTGTCGGAGCGCAGCGCCCCCACCGCCCTGGTGCACGGCATCTATGACTGCGGCATCCAGGTCCCCATGGGCCAGAGCCTCCGCTTCTTCGAAGCCCTGACCCGCAAGGGGGTCAAGAGCCTGCTGCTGTGCAACAACAACGGCATCTTCGGGGAGGACCCGGAGGTGAAGCACGCCGTCCTGGAATTCATCTGCGCGCGGATCTGAGCGGGACGGAAAATAAACGCCGCCCCGAGGCATATCGCCTCGGGGCGGCGTATTTCCTGCAAAGTTACCCTTGCGGAAGGTCCTCGTCCAGGGTGACGGAGAAGGTCATGCGCTCCCCTTCCCGGAGGACCACGACGGTGACGGTGTCCCCCGCATGCCAGAAGCGGCGGGCGTCCAGCAGGTCGGCCATGCTGGTGATGGTCTTGCCGCCGGCCTCCACGATGATGTCCCCCGTCAGAAGGCCCGCCTTCTCGGAGCAGCTGCCCTCGTTGACCTCCATGACGATGGCGCCGGACTGACCGTCCTCCGTATAGACTTCGGCGTTGCCCACCATGATGCCCAGGAGGGGACGTCCCTTCACATACCCGTAGGCCGCCAGGTCGTCCACCACCTTCAGAGCGTCGTCGATGGGGATGGCGAAGCCCAGGCCCTCCACCCCGGAGGAGGCATATTTCGCAGAGGCGATGCCGATGACCTGGCCGAAGCGGTTGATGATGGGGCCGCCGGAATTGCCGTTGTTGATGGCGGCGTCGATCTGGAACATGTCGATGGCGGTGTTGTTGGCGATGGTGATGCTGCGGTCCAGGGCGGAGACGATGCCGCTGGTCATGGAATAGGTCAGCTCGCCCAGGGGGTTGCCGATGGCATAGATGGCCTCCCCTACCCGGGTGCCCTCGAAGGTGCCCAGGGTGACGGTGGGCAGGTCGCGCCCGGGGATCTTCAGCAGGGCCACGTCGCTGCGGCTGTCCCCCCCGATGATCTCGGCGGTGTATTCCTCCCCGGAATAGAGCATCACCTTGACCTCCAGGTTTTCCGCCAGGGCGGTCTCGATCACATGGTTGTTGGTGAGGACATAGCCGTCGGCGCTGATGATGAAGCCGGAGCCGGTGATGGCCCCGCGGGTGATCTGGCCGAAGACATTGGTGCTGGTGGTGCTGGTGCTGACGCCCACGCAGGCGGGGGTCAGCAGGGCATAGATCTCCGCCGCGGAAAGCTCCTCCCCGGTGTAGGCGGCGTCGGCGGAAGGGGCGCGGCTGCCCGCCTCCGGCTGGGAATAGACCGGGCCCAGGGAAGACTTGGGCACGATGCGGGCTTTGGAAAAGCTGCGGACGGCGGCGCCGAAGCCGAAGCCCAAAGCGCAGAGGAGCACCACGCAGACGACGATCAGGGCGATCCTGCCGCCAGATTTCTTTTGCGCGGCCAGAGGCGCGCCGGTATTGGGGTCGAAATTAGCCATGTTCAGCCCTCCCGGGAAGAAAAATTAAAAGAAAGACATCTGGGCGGAGTCGGGCATATCCCCGAAGGCTCCGGCAGCTTTCAATTCGTCGATGTGGGTCTTGGAGACCTTGGTGCAGGCCAGGGCAAATTCCTCGATGCTGGTGAAATCCCTGTCCCGCTTCTCATAGATGTCCCAGGCGGCGGACTCCCCCAGCCCGGCGATGGCGTTGAAGGGGGGGATCAGCTTGTCGCCCTCCATGGTGAAGCGGGTGGCGTGGCTCTTTTTCAGGTCCACGCTGCCGAAGCGGAAGCCCCGGAGGTAAAATTCATAGACCACCTCCAGGCCGGTATACAGGTCCTTTTCCGCCTGCTTCAGATCATTCATATTCCTCGCCAGCTCCTGCAGCTTGCGCCGCACGGCGTCCACCCCCGAGGTGGCGATCTTCAGGTCGAAGCCGGGGCAGCGGATGGTGAAATAGGCGCAGTAGAAGGCCAGAGGCATATGTACCTTGAACCAGGCGATGCGCAGGGCCATCATGACATAGGCTACGGCGTGGGCCTTGGGGAACAGGTATTTGATCTTCTTGCAGGAGTCGATGTACCAGTCGGGCACGGAGGCGTCCCGCATGTCCTTCTCCATGTCCTCCGCCAGACCCCGGCCCTTCCGCACCGTCTCCATGATCTTGAAGGCCCGCTTGGCAGGCAGACCGTAGTCGATGAGGGTGAGCATGATGTCGTCCCGGCAGCCGATGGCCTCGTCAACGGAGGCGGTGCCGGACTGGATGATGTCCTTGGCGTTGCCCAGCCAGACGTCGGTGCCGTGGGAGAAGCCGGACAGACGCACCAGGGTGCTCATCTTCTCCGGCTGGGTGTCCACCAGCATTTCCCGGGTAAACTTGGTGCCGAACTCCGGCACGGCGATGGAACCGGTGTGGCCGATGATGGGGTCCCCGTCGGGGATGCCCAGGGCCTCCGGCGTGCGGAACAGGAGCATGGTCTCCGGGTCGTCCATGGGCAGGGATTTCACGTCCACCCCCGTCAGCTCCTCCAGCATGTGGATCATGGTGGGGTCATCATGGCCCAGCATATCCAGCTTCAGCAGGTTGGACTCCATGGAATGGTATTCAAAATGGGTGGTGATGATGTCCGTGTCCGGGTCGTCCGCCGGGTGCTGCACGGGGCAGAAATCATAGATGCTCTTGTCCTGGGGGATGACCACCAGGCCGCCGGGATGCTGGCCCGTGGTGCGCTTGACCCCGGTGAAGCCGGCAGCCAGCCGGTTCTCCTCCACCTTGGTGACGTGGATGCCCCGCTCCTCATTGTATTTCTTCACATAACCGTAGGCGGTCTTTTCCGCGATGGTGCCGATGGTGCCCGCCCGGAACACGTGGTCCGCCCCGAAGAGCTCGATGGTGTCCCGATGGGCCCGGGCCTGGTATTCACCGGAGAAATTCAGGTCGATGTCCGGAACCTTGTCGCCCCCAAAGCCCAGGAAGGTCTCGAAGGGGATGTTGTAGCCGTCCTTCACCATCTTCTCCCCACATTCCGGACAGAGGGCGTCGGGCATGTCCGCGCCGCAGGCATAGCCCTCCCCGGCGGCGAAATCCACATGGCGGCATTTCGGGCAGCGGTAGTGGGCGGGCAGGGCGTTGACCTCCGTGATGCCGGACATATAGGCCACCAGAGAGGAGCCCACGCTGCCCCGGGAGCCCACCAGGTAGCCCGCCTCATTGGATTTCTGCACCAGCTTGACGGCGGACATATAGATCACGTCGTAGCCCCGGGAGCAGATGTTGTTCAGCTCCTCCTCCATGCGGTCCACCACCAGCTTGGGGGGCTCGTCCCCGTAGAGCCGGTGCATTTTGCCGTAGCAGAGGTCCTTCAGCTGCTGTTCGGAATTCTCGATCTTGGGCGGGAAAAGGCCCGTGGGCAGGGGGGCCACCTCCTGGATCAGCTCCGCGATGCGATTGGGGTTCTCCACCACCACTTCCCGGGCGGTCTCCTCCCCCAGGTAGGCAAATTCCTCCAGCATCTCCGCCGTGGTCTTGAAATACAGGGGCAGGGGTTCGTCGCAGTCGGAGAACTTGTTGCTCAGGAGGATGCGGCGGAACTTCTCCTCGTGGGGCTCCAGGAAATGCACGTCCCCCGTGGCCACCACGGGCTTATTCAGCAGCTTCCCCAGCTTGATCATCTTGCGGTTGTAGTCCCGCAGCTCCTCCTCCCCGGAGGCGGTGCCGCTGCGGATGAGGAAGGCGTTGTTGCACAGGGGCTGGATCTCCAGAAAATCATAGAAGGCGGCCACCCTTTGCAGCTCCCGCATGCTCCTCCGGCCGGTGATGGCCCGGAATACCTCCCCCGCCTCGCAGGCGGAGCCCAGGATCAGCCCGTCCCGAAGCTCCATGAGCAGGCTCTTGGGGATGATGGGATATTTCTTGAAATGCTCCAGGTGGGCGCGGGACACCAGCTCATAGAGATTGCGGATGCCCTGCTGCTCCTTCACCAGGATGATGATGTGCTTGGGCTGGCGCTTCCCGTCGAAATCCCGGCGCAGCCGGGAGATGATGGGCCCCAGCTGCTGGATATGGTCCGCCCCCTTGGGCCGCAGCCGGGCAAAGAAGGCGTCCAGCAGCATGCCGCAGGTCAGGGCGTCGTCGGAGGCCCGGTGATGGCGGAATTCCGGCAGGCTCAGGTGATTCGCCGCCGCGTCCAGGCTGTGCTTGCGGATGCTCAGCAGGCTCTGGCTCAGGATCAGGGTGTCCACGCAGGTCTTGTCAAAGGGGATGCCGTGGCGCAGGCAGGCTTCCGCCAGGAAGCCCATGTCGAAATCCGCATTGTGGCCGCAGAGGACCCGGTCCCCCGCAAAGTCCAGGAAGGCCCGCACGGCCTCCTCCTCCCCCGGCGCGCCGGCCACGTCCTCGTCCCGGATGCCGGTGAGGGTGGTGATTTCCCCGGGGATGGGTCCGCCGGGGTCCACGAAGGTCTGGAAGCGGGCCAGCTCCTTCCCCTGCTTCATGACCACCGCGCCGATCTCGATGATGCGGTCGTAATCCGCCTTCAGGCCCGTGGTCTCCAGGTCGAAGGCCACGAATTCATCCTCAAAGGCGGCGTCCTGCGCCCCGGTCACGGCCACCCGGTCGTCCACATCGTTGACGTAGTAGCCCTCCACGCCGTAGATGACCTTGATGCCCGCCTTTTTCCCCGCGCTGCACAGCTCCGGGTAGCCCTGCAGGACCCCGTGGTCCGTCAGGGCGATGGCCTTGTGGCCCCAGCGGGCGGCGGTCTGCACCATCTTGGTGATGTCCGTCAGGCCGTCCAGCTGGCTGAAGCGGCTGTGGGCGTGGAGCTCCACCCGCTTCTCCCCCGCCGCCGGATCCTCCCGCTTGGGGGTGGGCAGGCGCAGCACCGCCCGGGGCTCCATGGCGATGTCCCCGTGCCAGCGGTCATAGCTCACGTCCCCCGCCACGGTGACGAACATGCCGTCCTCCACCGCGGTCAGGCCCTCGTCCCCCTCCTGGAGGAAGCGGCTGACGTGGATGCTGCCCTCGAAATCCGTCACGTTGAAGCTGAGGATCTTCCGTCCGCCCCGGACCTCCCGCATCTCCTTGCCGAAGACCTGGCCGCTGACCAGGGTGCGCCCGGACTCCGGGGTGAGGGAGGAAATGGGGACGCTCTCCCCCTTGATCTTCCGGCCCCAGAGGAGCTTTTCCCCGGAGGCGGCGGCCTTTTCCTTCTTCTGCTTGGCGGCGGCGCTGATATAGGGCCTGATCTCCACCCGGTCCAGGTTGTAGGTCCCGGCGATCCTTCCCTCCGCGATGCTCACCGCCACGGGGGGCGGCGGCGAAGTGAATTCCACGGACAGGTCCATGGCGGCGGCAGACTTATCCACCGTCGCATCAAAAACCACCGCCTCCGCAAAGGGACGCAGGATGGCCTCGTCCGCGCCGCCGGATTCCGGGGCGCAGAAGGGGAACATCTCTAAAAAGGGGTACCTGACCTGTCCCATATCGTCGTCGCAAACTCCATATCGTCCTTATTTGCCGGAACGCTTCGCAACCGAACAAGTCCGGCTGCTCAGAGGTTCCGGCAAAACGTCCTCTCCCAAAACGCAAGCTCCTTGCGTTTTGGGGAAACGCTGCTGTTGTGTCAGTAGAAGGTAGCCAGGGTGTCGGCGGGTTTTTCCACCTTGTCGCAGGTGATGACCATGAGCTCCGGCACGGCGGGGCCCTTCTTCGTGGGGGTCAGGGCCACCTGGGCGGTCAGCTCCACCCAGGAGCCGGGCACCGGCGTATTGGCCGCGCTGGCGATGGCGGGGAAGCCCAGGAAGGTGATGTCCGCCTCGCAGCAGGTCATCACCTGCCGCCCGAAGCCGAAATGCCCCTTCCGGTGGTCCCGGCTCTTCACGGCGAAGCCCCGCAGCCGCAGGATCTTGCCGTCGTACTTCTCCGGCTCCTCGGAGATGTCCCGCTCCCACTCGGCATAGTCCCGGTCCTGGATCTCCACGATGGGGGCGTTCAGGTCATAGGGCAGCTCGATGGGGGTGTCGTCGAACTCCTCCTTGCCGCCGGTGGCCTGGAAGTAGATGGGCACCTGGCGGGAGGCGGCCCGCACGATCTTGCGCAGGGCGTCCCGGTCCACGCCGGGATCCGCCCGGTTGAAGACCACCACGGTGCTCTCCTTGAGCTTGTCCGCCGCCAGGGCGCGCATATTGTTGTTGTAGCTCACGAAGGTGGAGGCGTCGGCAATGACGAATTTCCGGAAGGGATACCAGTTCTCCGGCATGCGTTTGAAGAAATCCAGCTCCTGCCACATGCCGTTGAGCTCCACCATGATGGTGTTGCATTCGGTCTTATCCTCCAGCTCCGCCAGATGCTCCGGCGTGACGTCGTCCCAGCCGTCCAGCTGCTCCACGAAGATCTCCCGGCCCGGCACCGGCTCCAGCTCCTCCATGCCCTCCTCCGTCTGGAGGATGAGGATGCGCAGGTCCTCCGGCAGCTGGGGGTCGGAGATCAGGCTCTGGATATAGGTGGTCTTGCCCCCCTCCAGAAAGCCCTCGAAGAAATAGACCCCGATGTCCTCCCGCTTCTTTGCCATGTCAGATCCCTCCGAAGAGGGCGCTGAGAGCGTCCTCCTTCAGCTCCGAGCCGATGACCACCAGCCGCCCGGTCACTTCCGCCGGTCCGGTGCGCACGCTCTGCTCCCCCGGCACATAGTCGAAGTGGAGCCAGGTCCCGTCGAGGGCGGGGACGATGCCCTTAGAGCGCAGGACGATGCCGTATTTCTCCTCCTCGTTCAGGGCCTTCAGGATGCTTTCCAGCTCCTCCGCCGTGAACTTCCGGGCCGTCTCCCGGCCCCAGGAGGTGAAGACCTCGTCGGCGTCATGCTCCCCGTCGTGATGATGGTGGTGATGATGCTCGTGGTCATGGTGGTGTTCGTGCTCTTCCTCATGGTCATGGTCGTGGTGGTGCCCGTGCTCGTGCTCATGCTCCTCGTCATGGTCATGATGATGCGCATGCTCGTCATGGTCATGGTGGTGTTCATGGTCGTGGTCGTGGTGATGATGCTCCCGACATTCCTCGCAGTCGCAGTCCTCGTCGTGCTCGTGGTCGTGGTCATCATGTTCGTGGGCCAGGAGGGCCTGCTGCCAGTTGTCCTTCTCCCGGGCCGCCGCAACGATCTGCTTTCCGTCCAGCTGGTCCCAGGGGGTGGTGACGATGGCGGCGTCGGGGTGGATCTCCCGCAGGAGCTGAAGGCAGGCTTCCAGCTTGGCGCCGTCCATGTTCTGGGTGCGGCTCAGAACGATCAGGTCCGCCGCCTCCACCTGGTCCTTGTAGAATTCCCCGAAATTCTTCAGATACATCTTCGCCCGCAGCGCATCCGCCACGGTGATCTTGCTGCCGGGCTCCCAGTCGTCCCGCCCCAGCTTGCGCACGGCGGCGTCCACGTCGCTGAGCTTGCCCACGCCGCTGGGCTCGATAAGGATGCGGTCCGGGTGGAAGCGCTCCATCACTTCGCCCAGAGCCTTGGAGAAATCCCCCACCAGGCTGCAGCAGATGCAGCCGGAGTTCATCTCCGTGATCTGGATGCCCGCCTCCTGCAGGAAGCCGCCGTCGATGCCGATCTCCCCGAATTCATTCTCGATCAGCACCAGCTTCTCCCCCGCGAAGGCCTCTTTGATGAGCTTCTTGATGAGGGTGGTCTTCCCCGCCCCCAGGAAGCCGGAAATAATGTCGATTTGTGTCATGATCCATCACCTCGTATCAGGGTAAACTATATTATACCTTTTTCCGAGGCGGGGCGCAACCATTTTCGGAAAGCAAAACCGGCGCGGGAGACCCGCACCGGTTTGCCGGCCGCAGCCTTGCGGCGCATCAGAATCCCAGCGTGGAGCCGAGACCGTCCAGGGCGTTGCCCGCCAGCTTCAGCAGGCGGGAGATGCGGCGGCTGGCCTTGCTGCGGCGGGGCATGAAGCAGAGGCCCAGCGCCGCGCCCATGGCCATCCCGGCGCCCATTCCCTTGAGAAAATCCATCCTGCCCATTTGATAACCACCTTCATTTCGATTTCCCCCCTAGTATTCCCCCGGCACGGCAAATCTTTCCCGGTCGATTTTTCCTTGGATACCTTGCATTACCGTTCCCGTTCCTGTAAAATATACCGACAGGCAGCCTTCCGGCTGCCGGAGACACTGGAAACGGAGGTTTGGACCCATGAAGAAAAAGTCCTTCTGGTGTACGCTGGTGACGGTGGTCCTGGCTGCCGTCGTGGCCGCAGCGGTCGCCTATCTGCTGTATTATTACCGGGACAACGTCAAAAACGCCCTCACCCAGCTGAAGGAAAAGGGCAAAAAGCTGCTGAATTCCTGCTGTGAGGACTTCAGCGACTTTGCCGATCTGTAAGCCATGAAGATGAAAATGGCCGTCAGGAAGCGCTATCTGCGCTTCCTGCTGCCCGCCATTGCCTTGCTGCTGCTCCTGGCCCTGCTGGTGCTGTGGATCAGCGGCTTCGGCTTCCGCTATCTCCTGCGCAGGCCCGCGCAGCTTTCCGAGGTGCCGACGGAGCAGCTCAAGGGCAGTTATGTGACCCTGCCCGTCACGGAGGCGGGGGAGCAATTCACCTACCTGGGCTATCAGGACGCCGCAGGGAACCCCGTGATCACGGAGGAATACACCGTCTGCAAGCTGCGGGGAAAATACCTCATGGTCCGGGTGACGAAAAAGGACCTGCCCGTGCTGGACAAGTACCTCAACGCCTCCGAGATGGTGCTGAGCGGCGAGCTGGGCAGCGTGCTGGAAGCCAACATGGGCAAGCTGACGGGCACCGTGAACAAAGCCCGGCCCGACGCCATGAAGCAGCTGCGCAGCTGGCTCACCAACCACCAGATCGACGGCACCGTCAAGAAAGACCTGTATAACGGCATGGACGTCTCCACCTATCCCGGCGCGGCGGAGGGGAAATACGACGCCTATCTGGACGACGTGATCCTGCCCCTGGAGCTGGACGTGGGCTGCCTGGGGACCCGGGGAAGCGGCACGGTGAAGGCGCTGACGGTGATCGCGGCGCTGCTGGCGCTCCTGGCCCTGGCCCTGATCGTGAGCATCTTCCTGGGATTTTGGGAGAAGCGGATGCGCGCCGCCCTGCGGCAGCACGGCAAGCGCCTCACCGCCGACTACGACACGGCGGAGGTGCTGGGCGCCCAGCTGCGGATCGGGCAGGACTTCATCTGGGTCTTCGGCCCCCTGAATACCCGCATCCTGGAGACCAAGGACGTGATCTGGGCCTATCCCCGCAGCAAGCGGCTGGAGGGGGGCAAGCAGGCCTGGAGCCTGGTGATGAAGACCGATTGGGGCAGCGAGGCCGCCGCGAAGCTGGAGAGCGAGGCGGCGGTGGAGAAGGCGGTGGCCGCCCTGCGGAGCCGGGGCTTCCCCATGACCGTGGGCTTCGACAAGGAAAAGCAGAAGCTGTTCAAGAAGGATCTGGCCGCCTTCAAGAGCAAGGTGAAAAGCGGTACGATTTGAACGAAATCACGCAACTCGCCCGGAGGGGAACCCTCCGGGCGATGTATTTTTGGGATGCTTTAGTCTGCGGGTGCGGGTCTGCCCAGCCGGACCCGTTCCGCCCCCATTGGATTCCCCACTTTTGGACGAGAGACGAGAGACGAAGGACAAGAGACGGGGGACAAGAGACGAAGGACAAGAGACGGGGGACGAGAGACGAAGGACGGGGGAAGACCTCTCAGGCAGCCGCCCTAAGCGGCTGCCAGCTCCCCTTTCAGGGGAGGCTTTTAGCCCGCGGCGGCGGGGGCCTGGTTTCACCATTGACCGGTTTCCAGATAATGGTCAGCGCGGGCGTGGGCGTTTTCCACCAGGGAAGCGTCGAAGCCCATGAGCCGCAGCAGCTCGATGGCGGTGCG
>JAEEGK010025270.1_pt1 | contig 12216 bp, 11 predicted proteins | sample 8958771 | NCBI WGS metagenome assembly JAEEGK01 (sample SAMN16246547, study PRJNA631951) | gut metagenome | biome: gut microbiome; feature: rumen; material: SC-attached | host: Bos | place: Iran: Karaj | collected 2018-10 | reverse complement strand
GTGAGAACGTATAGTGTGGATAGATACTGTGTAAATGATTCACTGTATGTACCTACTTAGTCCGCCATTTTTATGAGATAATGTGTATATTCCGTTCCAATAGTGCACCTTTTTCGGAAAAATAGAGCAGGTCTTCCGAAAAACCAGAGCAGGTCCTCCGTTTTTTGAGTGCATTCTCCTATAATGTATCCATGCACCTTATGGTGTAAATACATATAGGAGGAAATTTGGAGCTATTTAGAGTTGATGTTGAGAAAATACAACGCAGTCATGGGAATTTATGCAAACCATCAACTTATTCAACAATGAGAAATTGGTTTTTTAATAATCTATCTTTAGGCGGATATGAAGCTGTTGAAAAAGCTATGAAGAGGCGAGATATAATGATGTCATTGTTTAAGAAAATAATAAGAAAAGATATTTGACAATCTAGGTTTTAATATTTTGCATATAATATATATTCTTATGAATAAGTAAAGAATAAAACGTAGGAGTATAGCTAAAGTTAATAAAAATTTTAAATTGTATGGAGTATATAGAAGTGATAGGAAATTTAAATATGAGTAATCCTATGGAAGGGAAAAAGGTTGTATTTGTTGAGAATACAACTGAGCCTGAAAATGCAGATGGCGTCAGAGGGCATTTAGAAGAAGTTGGAGATTGTACTCTGAAACGTAGTTGGTATGACAGATTTTGGAAAAGATGCCTTGATATAATTTTGTCCACGATAGGGATGGTATTATTGTTGCCGTTTTTTATAATTATAGGTATTGCTATTTTTATAGATGATCCAGGACCGGTAATGTTTTCTCAAAAAAGAATTGGTTTAAACAAAAAATATTTTAAACTCCACAAATTCAGGACTATGAAAATGTCAGCGCCACATGATGTTCCTACTCATATGATGAAAAACCCTGAACAATATATTACGAGGGTTGGAAGATTTTTGCGCAGGTTTTCATTGGATGAGATTTTACAGGTATATGATATTTGGGTATCGAATATGTCAATAATTGGACCTCGACCGGCGTTGTGGAATCAGGATGTTCTTGTCGCTGAACGTGATAAATACAATGCTAATAATGTAAAACCGGGGCTTACCGGATGGGCTCAGATAAATGGAAGAGATGAATTGGAAATAGCTGAAAAAGCTAAATTGGATGGAGTATATGTGGATAAGTTGAATAAAGGAGGCTTAGTCGCTTTTACTTTTGATTGTCGTTGCTTTTGGGGGACCATATTAAAGGTCATTCGAGGAGAGGGAGTCATTGATGGGATAATGAAAGAGAGCGATAAAAAATGAAAAATGTTCTCATAACCGGAGCAGATTCCTACATTGGAACCAGTTTTGAAAAATATGCTTTAGAGCATTATGCTGATGAGATTAAAACAGACACCATTGACATGATGGATGATGGTTGGAAAAAGGAAGATTTCGGCAAGTATGATATAGTTTATCATGTGGCAGGAATAGCACATGCTGATGTTGGACGTATAACAGAAGAAATAAAGTCAGAGTATTATAGAGTAAATAGAGATCTTGCTATAGATGTGGCGCGGAAATCAAAGGAAGAAGGCGTAAAGCATTTTGTTTTTATGTCTTCTGCAATTATTTATGGGGATCCTGCTCCTTATGGGAAAGAGAGGAGGATAACAAAAGAAACGATTCCCTATCCGACATCTTTTTATGGAGATAGCAAATGGCAGGCAGATAAAGGCGTAAGAGAACTAGCAAGTGAGGATTTTATCGTTTCAGTTTTAAGACCACCCATGATATATGGCAAAGGTAGTAAGGGGAATTATCCGATATTGGCTGATTTGGCAAAAAAAACACCTTTTTTTCCTGATATTAAGAATGAAAGATCAATGTTGTATATAGATAATTTCTGCGAATTTCTTTGTCAGGTGATGATTAGAACTGAAGGAGGAGTGTTTTGGCCTCAAAATGCGGAATATACGAGAACTTCTGAAATGGTGAGGATTATAGCTGATGTTAATTTCCATAAGATTTGGATTTCGAAGTTATTGAATCCTATCGTTTTTATTGTAAGTTTATTTCCGGGGAAGAAAGGAAGATTAATCAATAAGGCGTTTGGAAGCTTATCCTATGATCAGAGTATTAGTTTGTATGATTTTGATTATCAAAAAGTGACACTAGAGGAATCCATTAAAAGGGCGGAAGAGTAAGTGAAGTGAATGCTGTTCTTGTTAGTTATGATGTAATAATATAATACTTTTGTTTAGAAATCGTTGAAATATTTTTTAAAGAAGGCTATTAAGTACATATATCTTCATCTTTCAGATAAATGATCAGTAATCTGGTTAAGTTGAATGATGTTTATATCTTTTTGATAATGTATTATTGAGGAATCTTTGATTGTTGTAAAGAAATAGAATTAGTGATAAAATCAAGAAGTTATATGAGGTTAGATTATTTTGGGGTATTTTAAATAAACTATTTATAAATAGTACTAAGCATATAGGACATACTGAACTTATAATGGATAACTATGAATATAATACATTTATGTTTAACTGCTCCTTTTTCTGATGGATACAGTTATCAGGAAAATCTACTGACAAAGTATCATAAAAAGATGGGAAATAACGTTACTGTTATAACTTGTCAGTGGACATTGGATAATGATGGGAAATTAATAAAAACTGAAGATAATGATTATGTTAATGAAGATGGTGTTAGGGTCATTAGATTGCCTATTATAAGAGGGACATTGACAAATCGACTTAAAAGATATGTTAATTTTGCTCATGTATTGGAAAGTATTGATCCTGACATTATTTTTATCCACGATTTTCAGTGCCTGGATCTTTTAACAGTCGGAAAATATTTGAGAAAAAATCCTAATGTGAAGGCCTATGCTGACAATCATTCGGATTATTCAAACAGTGCCAGTAGCTGGATATCAAAAAATATACTGCACAAGATAGTATGGCGCTATTGTGTTGGCCGAGTTAAAGGACGTATAGAGAAATTTTTTGGAGTTTTGCCTGCACGCGTAGATTTTATGAAGGAGTTATATGGTTTAAAAGATTCGGAGTGTGAATTGCTGGTCATGGGCGCAGATAATGAGCTTGTAGCCAAGGCAGAAGATAAAGACAGTATTAGTAGAATACGATTAAAGTATAATATAACTTCGGATGACTTTTTGATCATTACAGGCGGAAAGATAGATCTGGCAAAAACTCAGACTATTCTTCTGATGAAAGCTATAAAAAAGATCAATAATCCTCATATAAAATTAATAGTATTCGGGTCAGTAGTAGAGGAATTAAAAGAACAGGTCGTTTCCTTGGCGGACGGCGAGATTATACAGTATATAGGGTGGGTTAATTCCTCTGACTCTTATTACTATTTTGCAGCAGCAGATCTTGTCATTTTTCCAGGACGCCATTCGGTGTTTTGGGAACAGGTGGTGGCACAGGGGAAGCCTATGGTTGTAAAAGACTGGGCCGGAACTCATCACATTGATATTGGTGGGAACGTAATCTATTTACATAATGATTCAGTGGATGAGATAGAGGATGTAATAAATAGATTAATAGAAACGGGATCAGAAGACTTTAAGAGTATAAAAACGAGTGAGAGATATGTGAGCCTTAAACACTGTGCCGAACAAGGGGGGCGGGAGCAGTTCTTGTACAGTTCAATAGCAAGAAAAAGTATCGGAATGGAATGAATATGAAAGTATTATATGTAGAATCTTCATTGTCCGGGCATAGAAAAGTGTATCATAAATCACTTATTGACAGTATTGGTTCAGAAAATGCAGTATTGATAACACCGGAACAAGAAACGGATACAGATTGTGAGCAGGTGGTAGGTGCAACAATTAATCTGGAACCAAGGACTATTAGTGAATATAAGGCATGGATCGCTTATATTAAAAACGTCGCTGATGTTCATAAGGTATCAGTAATTCATTTCCTTGATGGAGATCTTCTATATAGATTTTGCGGATATAGATTGAGATGTTTTAGAAAATATACAACAGTAGCTACATTTCATCATATCAGTGAAGATCTTATTCACACGTTAAGTGTATATCTTCTAAGTAAAAAATTAACTTATGGGGTTGTACATACCGATTATATTAAAAAGAGATTTAAGGGATTGGTCAATATAAAACTGATAAATTATCCTTATTTTCCTATAATTGATAAGATTCCTGACAGAAATATGGCTAGGGATTTTTTTGGCATATCTTCCGATAAAAAAGTATTGTTGGCATTGGGAGGAACGCGTTACGAGAAAGGCGTAGATATTCTTTTGAATTCTCTTAAAGAAGTGCCGGAAGATAACGTAGTATTACTTATTGCGGGAAAAGAAGAGCATTTTAAAAGAACGGATTTAGAGAGGATAGATACCGGTAAAATCGCGGTGATCTATTATATGAATGTTCTTTCTGACATGGAATGGGGTATGGCGCTATCAGCTTCTGATATTGTTGCCTTACCTTATCGCAGGTCTTTTGAAGGGGCCAGCGGACCTCTTACTGAAGCGGTATGGTTTAACAAGCCGGTTATCAGTAAAAACAACGGAAGTATGGGGGACATCGTTAAAAGTAATGATCTGGGATGGACATTTGAAACTGAAAGCATCAGAGATTTGGGACGAGTAATAGATGAGGCTGTGAATTCAAATTTTGTGATCAGCGACAAGTACAAGAAATTTGTTGAAGTAATTTCAGTTGAACATTTTTATAAAAGTTATAATGATTTATATAAGAAAGAGATCAATAAATGAAAAAGGTATTAATTGCCGGAGCAGGTAGTTTTATAGGAACAAGTTTTGAAAAATATGCAAGAGATCATTATTTGGAAGAACTTGAGATTACAACCATAGATATGTTGGATGGTTCTTGGAAAAATTATGATTTTACATCCTTTGACTGTGTTTTTCATGTGGCAGGTATTGCTCATGTTGATGGTGGAACGGCTTCAGAAGAACTAAAAAGAAAATATTATGAGGTGAATACTGATCTTGCTATTGAATCCTGTAAAAAGACAAAAATGTCCGGTGTAAAACAGTTTATCTTTATGTCTTCTATGATAATCTATGGAGAGTCAGCTTCTTATAGAAAAGAAAAAATAATTACAAAAGACACGAAACCATCTCCTTCAAATTTTTATGGAGACAGTAAATGGCAGGCGGATAAAAAAATCAGAGAACTTGCGAATGACTGTTTTATGGTTGCGGTTATTAGATCACCTATGATATATGGAAAGGGAAGTAAAGGCAATTATCCAATCTTAGCTAAAATGGCTAAGATAGCCCCTATTTTTCCTAAAGTGGATAATTGCAGATCAATGCTTTATATAGAAAATCTGTGTGAGTTATTGTGTCAGATAATCATGAGACAGGAGAATGGTATATTTTGGCCTCAGAATGGTGAGTATACAAAGACAAGTGACATGGTTAAATTAATTGCTGAGGTCAGAGGGCACAGAATAATGGTTTCATCTATATGGGGATGGATAGTGCAGTTGGCAAATGCTATTCCCGGGAAGCCAAGAAATCTGATTAATAAAGCGTTTGGTAATTTCTGCTATGATCAGGAAATGTCAAAATGCGATTTTGATTATCAGTGTGTTTCTTTAAAAGAATCGATTAGAAGGACTGAAGAATGAAATTTTCGATTATTACAATATGTATGAATAGCGAGAATGTGATCAGAAGGACGATAGAGTCTGTTCTGCAGCAGGATTATGATGGTGGAGTTGAATATTTCATAATTGATGGGGCGTCAAAGGATAATACGGTAAAAATAGCAGAGGAATATACAGATAGGTTTAAACAAAAAGGGTATGATTACACAGTATCATCAGAATCTGACAGTGGAATATACGATGCAATGAATAAAGGTATAAAGAAATGTATCGGAGATATAGTTGGGATAATAAACTCCGGAGACTGGTATGAACCTATAGCATTAAGTGCTGTAGCTAAAACCTATCAAGAAGAAAAGTTTGATCTGTTTTATGCAGATCTTAACCTTGTAAAAGAAAATGGAGATATTATTGTAAAGCATTCAAAAATGGATAGGATCGTGTCAAGCAGGCACTGGAACCACCCTACTACTTTTGTTACAAGGGAAACATACAGTTCTCTCGGCCTTTTTAGGTGTGAAGGTCTTCATGATGATTTTGAGTTTATTTTAAGAGCGAGGAAGGCAAATAAGAAAATTGTGATAAGAAATGTGATCCTTGCAGACTTTTTAGTGGGAGGAGCGAGCAATAATAAAGGGTTCAAGAAAAGCATCAGACGTATTAAAGACAGATATAACAGTTACAGATTAAATGGATACAGTCCCTTATACATGATCGAGTGTGTGCTTATTGAAGTGGCTAAAACAATGGTTTTGAATTAGAGAAGACGGAAAGAGTAATATGAATGTCCTTATCATTAATGAAGTATGTGGATATACCAGTACGGGGAAAATTGTAGCAAAAATAGCCGAAGATCTTGAGGCTGAAGGAAATACAGTGCGGATAGCTTACGGAAGATCATCCTATGTTCCGGATGAGTATAAAAGATTTGGAATCAGGATAGGTAATGATCTTGATGTTAAGATGCATGCGATATTGACCCGATTAACGGATAGGCATGGATTATACTCAAAAAGAGCAACAAGAAAATTTTTGAAATGGGCAGAGGAATATAAACCGGATCTACTGTGGCTTCACAACCTTCATGGATATTATATTAATTATGAAATGCTGTTTGCTTGGATAAAAAAGCATCCGGGGTTGGAAGTAAAATGGACTTTACATGATTGTTGGGCATTTACCGGGCATTGTACTCATTATTCATTTATAAAATGTGACAGATGGAAAACAAGGTGCTATGGATGTCCTCAAAAAAAGGAATATCCTTCCTGTTATTTTCTCGATAACAGCAAGAGTAATTATTTAAGGAAAAAAGCTGCTTTTACGGGAGTAAAGGATTTAACAATCATAACCCCCAGTAAATGGCTTTCAGAGCAGGTTAAGAGTAGTTTTCTAAAAGAGTATAAAACAGAAGTAAAATACAATGAAATATCTAAGGAAATTTTTAAACCGATACCAAGTGGATTCAGAAAACAGTATGGTATAGAAAACAAGATAGTTATTCTGGGGGTTGCCAATATTTGGAGCGAGAGAAAAGGCTTGAATGACTTTATTGAATTAGCTGAAATGTTGGATGATAAATACGTTATGGTCCTTGTTGGTTTAAAGGAAAAACAGATAAAGGAAATTTCAAAACGATTAGATTGGTTCGTGCCGGAAAAAGAGTGCAACATTAAAGATGATGTTCCCGCTGATCATAAAGTCCGAGTTCATAGTGATGCATCTTGTGACGATCAGTATAAATGGCAGGGAGGAAAGGTCATTCCGCAAGGAGTGAATAACATATATAGAACTATAACCGGTAGTGACTATAAGAGGGATAGTGAAAAAGATAAGCATGTTTATAGGCTTATATGCATTCAGCATACAAAAGATGCTGTTGAACTGGCGAAGATATACAGTGCAAGCGATGTTTTTGTCAATGCTACCTATGAAGATAACTATCCTACGGTAAATCTTGAAGCATTGGCTTGTGGATCACGTGTGATAACTTATGAGACCGGAGGTGCTCCGGAAACTGTTGAGCAGGCAGAATAAAAACTATTAGAAGGATATTTTAGCATGAGAATTGCATTTAGCTGGGACGATGGTGCTCCGGAAGATCAAAAGTTATTTGAACTGCATGAAAAATACGATATTCCCGGCATTTTTTTTGTACCGACACATAACTCTGAAGGAAGAAAGGTGATAACACCGGAGATCATAAGAAATTCGGAATCAAAGAATATTTCCTTCGGAGGGCACACTCATAATCACATTTATCTCACGTCCATACCCTTAAAGGATGTGGAAGAGGAAGTGGTTAATAATAAGCATTATTTAGAAGATACTCTGGGACACAGTGTGGATCATTTTTGTTTTCCGGGAGGGAAGTATACTCCGGAGATCTGTGATATAGTTAAAAAGCATTTCAGGACAGCCAGAACTGCGGATACTATGAATTTTATCAATGAAGGGCATTTGCTAAAGCCTACATTTCACATGTATCCGAGGGGTAAAAGATCTTTATTGGGAAATGCGATTAGGAATAAGAGCTATTCCCAGGCTCTTTTTCTTCTCACACATTTTAGCAAATCCTATTTTGATGTGATCAAGGAACTTATTGTACATGAAAGTTCTAAAGAAGCAAGCAAAATTATTATCTGGGGGCATAGCTGGGAAATAGAGGAAAATGACCTTTGGGAAACGATGGATCAGTTTTTTGCGTTGGTTAAAGAACTTAATAAAGATAATGAGTATTGGTGTTAGGAAAACAGAGTATAGTAATAAGACTATTTTGAAGGAGCGTTAAAGGGGCAAAATGAAAGAAAGAATTAAAAAGACATTAGGTAAAACACTGATATTTGGACCCTTGATAATTTATGGTAATATTTTATTGAATATAATTTTCAATATTTTTCTTCCCAATACCAATGATAATGTTAGGAAATACATAGTTTATGGCATCTTAGCAGTCATCATGGTATGCTATTTGTTTTTGATCAATTATAAAGATAAAACACTATGGTATTATGGCGCTATAATCCTTATTTTTGGGATTTTCTACACCGTCTTTTTGCTTATCAGAAATGATGGAGATGTGAACTCTTCTATAAGCAGGATGATATCAGAATATTTCATGACTTTGTTTATGATAATAACTTTTTATGCAGTATACAGCCTTCATGAAGAAAAGAAGTTTTTGAAGATATGTGGTTATTATTCGATGCTGATGGCGGCATTCAGTATTGGTTTTTGTATTTATCACTTTGCTACAGGGCAGATATCTATAGGTGATGTGGTTTATATGCCAATAGCTTATATGCTACTGGGGTATATGGTATTTTTATTTGTATATGTGTGTGAAGACTATTCAAAACTAAAGTTTTGTTGGATCATTGGAGCTTTTATAACAATAGGTATAGTAGGTACCGAATGCAAAGGGGCGATACTTTCTGACTTTCTAGGGTGTTTGGGAGTTTCGTTTTATTATTTTGCGTTTAAAAAAGGTAAACGAATGATCGGAATAATGTCATTATCATTTGTTTTGGGCACTATAGGGGTAGCGATTATAGGTTTGTCTAGTTCTAGAATTGGCACTTTTTTTAATGAAGTTGTTGAAAATAATATAGATGTTGACAATTCGTCTAAAGTAATATCGGACAATTCATCTGGAAATGAATTGTCTAAGAAAAAAGATAAATTCAACCTACAGTATTATTATAATAGTATAAAAGCAGAAATAGAAGAGTATAATTATGTATATGATACCATTATTGCTTTGCATCCCAGTATTGAAGGTAATAATGAAAAATTATTTGTGCATAGCGTATATATATATACTTACCTTGATAAAGATTATCAAAATGGGTTAATTGATACAAAAGATTACGATAGGATTAAGAAGAATACATATGTGATATACAATTCAAGCATAGGAGGAAGGCTGTTGCTATATAGCAGAGCAATAAAACATACATCAGAAAAACCTATTACAGGTAATGGATTGGGGTTTTATCAGAAAGTGTATAAAACCTATCCTCATAATACTTTCCTGGAAGTTATGGTGGATTTTGGGATTTTGGGCCTGTTATGGGAAATAGCGATCTTAGTGATAGTTATTAGAATGGCTTTAATGTATAGAAAAACAGACAATAATAATCTTTTGGCTGTAACCGTGATGATCTTTTACCTGTTTATGTTTGGCGAAAGAATGGTGAGCGGATCATTTTATGCATTTGATGGATTCTTTTTAGATCTGATCATTCTTGGTGTTTATGTCAAGGAAAGGATCAGACTAAAACAGATAGGATAAATTATGGACGGATATGAACTAATAGTATTGGCAACTCCGGATAAACTGAATATGCTTCGTTTGGCAGTACCTTACTATGTTGAAAACTTAAATGCTAAGGCTATTTTTATAGTTGCCAATAAAAGCATAGAGGAAAAGGTTAAAGCGATTCCCAATGCAACCTTTATTGATGAGGATTCTATCCTTGAGGGAATGACTAAAAAAAAGATCGAGGATATCATTGAAAGTATTTCCGGGGTTAGAAAAAGAGTAGGATGGTATTTTCAGCAGTTTATTAAACTGGCCTGGTCAAAAAGATGTAAGGATGATTACTATGTAGTGATCGACTCGGATACTATTCCATTAAATCCTATTCAGTTTATTGAGGATGGAAAATATCTTTTTACGCAAAAAATAGAGTATAATAAAGCATATTTTGATACTATAGATACTCTTTTTGGAGAAGAATTAAAACGCCCCGGAGATTATTCATTTATTGCCGAAAATATGATCTTTGACTGTAAAATAGTCGGTTCACTTTTAGAACTTATAATGAAGAATAGTAATGCCGGAACAACATTTTACGAAAAGATTCTTTATTCTGTTGATCCGGCTGAAATCTTGGGTTCCGGGTTTAGTGAATTTGAAACCTATGGATGCTATATAAGTCAGTTCTATCCTGAACGGGTTCAAATGAGAAAACTAAGAACCTCCAGGGAAGCTGTATATGTGATGGGAAGTAACCCTGATGAAAAAATGCTGCAATGGGCGAAAAAGGACTACGATATTATTTCTCTTGAAGTAAATGAATACAGCAGCTTTTTAACACAACTGACAAAACATGCATGGTTTAGGAAAATATTCAGGATGAGAAGTGTTAGTAATTGCAGAAAGAGATTGCGATCTTTTTATCGACGGATATTACATCGTCCTGATTTCAGATTCGAATAGGCATAAAGAGGGAAGGACATTTATAAGATAATGAAGGGAAATAATGGTAACATAGGAAAAAAACAGGTTGTAATAAATATGGCGGCCAATATTGTTTCATATTCCGCGAATATCATTATTTCTTTTATTCTTACACCTTTTTTGATAAAGACCCTGGGAAAGGAAACCTATGGGTTTTATCCTATTGCAAATACTATTGTCGGCTATCTGGCCATATTGATGAATGCAATGAATTCTATTGCCAGCCGTTTTGTTACAGTGTCCCTGGTGCAGAATGAAAAAGATGAAGCTAATAAGTACTTTTCATCTACTCTTGCTGCAAATCTGATACTTAGTGCCATTCTTGTTATTCCGATAATCATTATAGTTGTATTACTGGATAGGTTTATGGATGTGCCTATCGATTCGGTCATGGCCATAAAAGCCCTGTTTGCATTTGTTTTTGCTTCGGCGATTGTTAATATAGCAGCTTCCGTGTTTGGTATAGCCACATTTGCAAAAAACAGGATCGATCTGAGGTCTGTCAGTGAGCTTGCAACGGCGGTTATTCGATTGGTATTGTTCTTTGTTTTATATCGTTTTCTTACCCCATCTATTGTATATGTAGGTCTGGTCACATTCATTGTGGCTTTGATCAACATTCTGTTTCAGATCACTTACACCAGAAGACTCCTGCCAGAGATCAGTTTAAATAAAAAATATTTATCAGTCAAACATACTAAGGAATTGTTTGGGTCCAGTTGTTGGACGGCGATAAACTCATTTGGAAACGCATTGCTTGCCGGAATGTCTATTATACTTTCAAATATGTTTTACGGCTCAACAGCCTCCGGATCATACTCTATAGTTAACACTGTCCCGCAGTTTATGAGCGGAGTAATTGTAATGATCGCAGGTGTTTTTTACCCTGTGATCACCTATAAATATGCAGCGAATGATAAGACCGGTTTGGTCAAAGAATTAAAAACAGCTCAGAGTTTGATGGGACTGACCGGTTGTGCTGTTATTTCCGTCTTTTCTGCGTTGGCAGCGGAGTTTTTTGCGTTATGGACCCCGGGAGAGGATGCAGTTTATCTTTCACAGCTTTCTTTTGTGACTATACTTCCCCATTTTGTAATATCCTGCATGTGGTCCTTAATGAATCTTACTGTTGTAATGAATAAGGTTAAGACACCTGCAATCTTCACGTTGGGAAGCGGAATAGCAAATGTTTTGGTATCCTATATCGTGTATAAGGTCTGGTCTCCCGGATTGATGTCATTACCCGTGATCAGCTCTGTTTTGCAGATAATATGGGTGGGGGTATTTATTCCTTTATATGCCTGCAGAAAATTGCAAGTGAAATGGAGTACTTTTTATCCTGC
>JAEEGK010025268.1_pt1 | contig 12216 bp, 8 predicted proteins | sample 8958771 | NCBI WGS metagenome assembly JAEEGK01 (sample SAMN16246547, study PRJNA631951) | gut metagenome | biome: gut microbiome; feature: rumen; material: SC-attached | host: Bos | place: Iran: Karaj | collected 2018-10 | reverse complement strand
GTAATAGTTTGTCCGGGCGGAGCCTACTTTTTTAAATCGGAACGCGAAGCCGAGCCTGTTGCGTTAAAACTGAACAGTCTTGGCTTTCAGGCTGTCGTCCTTCGCTACTCAACCGCCCCGATGGAATACCCGACAAGCTTTCTTGACACTTGCGAAGCCGTTAAGTACGTCCGCGACCATGCTGCAGATTGGGCGGTTGACCCAGACAAGATAATCCTTGCAGGCTTTTCCGCCGGCGGCCACCTTGCGGCACACTACGGTATTTACTGGAACTCTGAGCTTGCGCGGAAATATCTTGATTACAAACCGGAAGACCTTAAAATAAACGGACTTTTGCTTTGCTACCCGGTAATTACGTCCGGCGAAAAAGCACACCGCTATTCTTTTGAAATGCTCACGAACAAAGACGACAGCCTGCTTGATGAAGTTTCACTTGAAAAGCACGTGAATGAAAATGTGCCGCCGGTCTTTATGTGGCATACCTATGAAGACCCTGACGTTCCCGTTGAGAATTCGCTTATGTTCGCCGCCGCGCTTAAAGAAAAGAATATTCCGCTTGAACTTCATATATTCGCGCACGGCGGGCACGGTTTGAGCCTTGCCACAGCTGAAACTTCAAAAGACGACGGTCTTATGATTCAGGAATCGTGCGCGATGTGGCCGGAGCTTTTCGCAAAGTGGGTTAAGACGCTCTAACAGTGGCGGAATCCGCGCACTCTGCGCTTCTTGTGCGCGACCACATGAGTCCGCGCGGTGGCGCACGAAAACTTATGCGTTCTGCAATTCCGGGGCAAGCTCGCCGTCTTTTTCGACGGTGAAACTCGTGCCGTCCGCATACGTAATGACAATCGTAGGGTTCCGAACTACACCGTCAAGGTGAATGAACGTGTCGCCGTCACCGTCGTAGTTTTCGCCAATAGCAAAATGGCACGTATGGAACGCCTTTTCGTCTTCAAGCATATTGCCTGTTATTTTTGCAGCCGGATTAAGTCCTATTCCAAGTTCCCCGATTCCGCGCGAGTTGCGCTCATAAGAAGCGGCTTTTTCCTTTGAGAAAATACCGTCTTGTGCCATTTTGCGCGCCTTTTGTTCGGAACCCGTGATGGACGCCAGCAATTTGCCAGCCTCGCTTTCGGGCGGCGCGGACGAAGACGGACCGGAAACCGCATTATAAACAGACTTCACAAACCCATTAGAAACATCGCAAATAATCGGTTCTTTTATCGCGATATCGCCACCTGTAAGGCTCATTGAGCCGTCAAAAACAATGCGTCCTTCCGCGCCGCCTACAACAGGGCTTATAAAAACTTCACCTGCAGGGATGTTTCCTCCTGCGCCGCCCGCAGAAAAGCATCCGTCATCACTGAAAGGGCTGCGCCCGTTCACAGGAATCTTAATATCAGTGCCGCCCGGTGCAGTCACGCGGACAGAGACGGCATTCTCGAACTTTTTGCACAAAACGGCGCAACGCTTTTGAAGCAGCTTATAATCGATATTCGCCGTTCTAAGGAACATATCTGTTGTTATGCCGGGTGTCCAAAAGCTTCTAGAACACTTCTTGCCGCTCAAAAGCAAATCAAACATACTCGTGTATTCTTTGCCTTTATACGTGTACGGATGCGCCATGCCTGCTTCGTCTTTTCCAAGCTTATTATGTGAAATAGAAAGAATTACGTCTGGCTCCGTCGAAATTGCGCCAACAACGCTTTTTTCCGCGTAATCAAGAAGCGTTTTTACTGGCTGAACCATAAGAGTCGGCTTTCCGCCAAGCTTTTCTGTGGCATCATAAAGCGCGCGGCTAATAGTAAAAACGTCTTCCTCTGGGTTCGTTATGATAAGGACTTTCTCGTCTTTTTTTACAGCGATTACATCACGCATTACGACGAATGCGGATTTTTCCACATCTGGAGTGAGATTTGAGTTATTCATGGATAACAAGATACTACAGAACTATTTTTTGTTCCAGCTTGAAAGAACGATTACACCGTCGTCCAAAATTTCAGGACCGTATTCTTTCATAGCTTTTTCGCCGGTAACGATTTTTCCCCGGATATGAACAACAGTTCCCTGCAGCTCGCGCAAGGCTTTTTCTTCTTCTTCCGAGCAGATAATACGGTAATACCGCACGGGGTCTCCCTCTTTTTTTGGAATTGTTTTTATACCAAGAAAAGTAAACGGCTCATTTCCATACACCGTAGGATATCCGTCGATATCTGACTTTGAAGGAGAAAATGAACAAAAGAGCGATATCCCGCAAACTATCATCAGCAAAAAACCGATTTTCCGTATTATGTTCCTGTCTGCTTTCATCTTTTAGTCCGTTATAACGATGTAGTTTTCTTCCTCACCGGGAGAGTTAAGCTGTATACGAACACCATTACTTGAAGTGTTATTCCAACCTGTCATCCAGAAGCCATATCCACGCATTATGCCCGAATAGCCTTCTATCAAATAAGCTGGTCCACGAATGGTAAGAGAGCCGTTTTGTGTTGGGACTGTATTATTATATATCTCATTCCACGGGTCAGCTGTTACGAGCCCATAATGTCCGTTTGCATCCGCTGCTGTTGATTTCTTAAGCGTAAACGCAGTGGCATTTGGTTGAGCAAAAGAAAGCGCAAATTTTCTGAATGCATCTATAAATGTATCACTTGAACCACATGATTGTATTGCATCTGTTATAGATGTTTCATTTGTTGCATTGTTATTAACAATGCAGCTTATTAAGTCTTTCCCACCGTAATTGCGTTGGAGCCAGCAGCCGAAAATACCTGATATCGCATATGACGTATAAACATCATCTCCAGAACCCCAATAACCTAAACCGCCGAAATAATATGAAATGTTAAAACTCTTTAACCGACCTAAAGTTGAATCTCTTGAGATTACAAAATTATCATATTGATCATTTAGATATGTCGCAAGGCAGTCTTCTGCCATCATTGCACCCATTTCTGTATACCAAGTTGCACCTGTTTTTATACCCTGTTCTATCCATTTATTGACGAAATAAAGCATGTGCTCAAACTCATGCGCAACCGTTGATATAACAGAAGTAAAAACTCTGTCAGTAAAATAAGAGTCTACATAAAGAAGCTCCATTTCATTTGAACCATCTTGTGCAGAAGTTTTGTAAAGGTCGCCACCCCAGAACATACCGAATGTTCCCGCATTTTGAGTAGCTGTATAATCCCCGCCTATATCATATACAAGAATCGAGATTTTCGCCTGAGGATTAATAAAAAGACTTGTATCAGGATTTGTATTGTATGAATCACCGATTAAATCCGTTTCTATTTCATAAAGTGAATCAAATGCATCTGCCAGATCTTCTGCCTGAATTGTTGAAATTTTGTTGTCATTATTCGTTGTGGCACTTGTTAAATCATAATTTATATATTTTCCTGAACCGGTACTTGAATAATTTCCTTCATCATCTACAATTTCGCCATCAGAAACCCATACATAACAATGACTGCCTACTGCTCTTAAAGTTGCATGAACCCCGAAATCTAGGTCATCAACTTTGAATGTTTTTTCAGCACCTAACGAAAAGCTTTGACCACCTGACACCATAAGGTTAGGCTCAACTATGCGTGACGAATAATTTTCTTTATACTCACGTTCTATTTTTTCATAATCTGTATCATCAATGAACGGAATTTCAAAAAATCCGTCATCAATTCCGGCATAATCGACATAATTATAAGAAAGCGAATCATTATCTATATAAGCAAACTCTGTTTCGTAGCTACTCCGAGATTCGTTTGCTGATCTACTATAAGCGGTAAAAGTAACAGGACTTACATAACAAGCTGTTGGACTAGGATTCATTCGAACAAGCTTTACTTTTTTCCCGACTGGCAAATTCTTTATGATGACTTCTGTCGTACCAGTCTGAATCGGATAATACTTTCCGCCAACATTAGGCGTAGTTTGAAGATTGTTATAAGAAACAGTAACGCTTTGCGGGACTGTGTTCGAATCTGGACACGATGTAAAAAGTACTGCAAAAACCAGAAGAGAGATACATACCTTAATTGTTGTCCGCATTATAAACTCCTATACATACTTTATTCATTTGCCCACACAGAACCGCGAGAAAATGTTTCCAAGAATATCATCCGGGCTTGTTTCGCCAGTTATGAACGAAAGGGATGCGAGCGCATCCTCTATGTCCTGAACCACGGCATCAAGACCAAGCTGTTCGTCCGTTGTAATAAGCGCGTGCTTAACTGAATCAAGCGCGTCATCAACGGCAGCTTTTTGGCGTTCGGAACCAAGCCCTGCCTGCTGGCGGGCTGTTTCTTTTTGCCCCGCAAGCGATTTATGCACAGCTTCCACAAGTTCGGCAATGCCTGAACCTGTTCGTGCGCTTATAAAAACCTGGTTGCACTCTTTGAGCCATGCCGGGAGCGATTCCGCGCAGGCAGGCAGCGGCGATTTGCCGTCGGGTTTATCCTTATTACAAAGTGTAGCACACATATCGCATTTATTCCAAACAAGAATCACTTTTTTTTGCGATTTTTTTTGGAGCAGCTCTAAATTAGCGATATCATCGGCAGTAAAGCCCACGGACGAATCAGCAAGATAAAGCACAAGATCAGCGTCCTCCGCCAGTTCATGCGAGCGTTCCACGCCTGACTGTTCAATTACGTCCGTGGACTCACGCAAGCCGGCTGTGTCGAAAAGGCGGGCGGGAATGCCGCCAAAAGAAACCCAGCTTTCTATCCAGTCACGGGTAGTTCCTTCAATGTCGGATACAATCGCCCGCTCCTCTTTTAAAAGCGTATTGAAAAGACTGGACTTGCCCGCGTTTGTGCGCCCGCATAAAACAACACGCGCACCGTCCTGATACAGTTTTTCGCCAGCCCACGTATCAGAAAGCCGTTGAAGTGACTGTCGAGCCTCTTCAAGTTCGGTGCTGTCGTATGCATCAGCAATTGTTTCTTCATCTTCCGGATATTCAATTTCTGCCTCTATCGAGGCAGCGGTCCTGATTAGCAGTTGTTTTATGCGGTCGAGCTCCTGCGCCAAGTTTCCCGCAAGTCTTCCGGCCGCACGGCTCCGGCTTTCATCAGTACGCGAATCGATTATCTCTTTTATGGCTTCTGCGCGTGTAAGGTCAGTTTTTCCGTTTATGTACGCCCGGAAGGAAAACTCGCCTCTCTCCGCGCTCCTAAAACCTATTTTTAGAAGCAGTTTGTGAATAGCAAGGACAGGTGCGGTTCCGCCATGGCAGAAGATTTCTACCATGTCTTCACCAGTGAAGCTTTTAGGAGCGCGGTAAACGCCGAGCATCACTTCGTCAATGCGGGCGTGCGCACCAGAGCCGTCCGGCTCGACAATCCACCCGTGAACCATTGTGTAGCCCTGCGCTTTTAACAACGCTTCCGGGCGTGAAAATACTGAGGAAACAAGCTGTATGCAGTTTTTGCCCGACGTGCGGATTACCGCGAGCGCAGACGGCGCAAGGGCTGTCGCAATTGCGGCAATCGGTTCTTCAGGCGTGTAAGCGTTTTTCATTTTTCCGCCGGGTAGCCAAGCTTAAGTTTTATAAAAAGAAGCGGACAGTAGAATGTGGCACCTAATCCGCAAACCCCGTAACGAATAAAACGAATAAGGTTATAGTATGCGGACTCTTCGCCCGGCGAAAGAAGTTTTCCGCCAAAATACACGATAGCCGCAATAACAAGTCCCAAAAGATAGCGAAGAATCTTCTGCTTTTTTGTTCCGGCGACGGCGTTGAATCCACCCATTTTATTAATCAGAACCTGTCCGCCGCAAATGCCCATGAACAAGCCGGACATAGCGACATTTTCCATTGATATGGCGTTGAATCCAACACAAATAAGTGTGCAGATAAGCAAAATTAAAGACGGACGAAGTTTTACGACGACGTTATAAATCTTTTCGCCGAACATAATAACACCCGCGGAAATGATATAGCCGAGCAAAAGTCCGCCCAGAATGTCTGTCGGGTAATGAACGCCAAGATAGCACCGTGACACGGCAACTACAACAGGCAAAAGAATCGCAAGTAAAATGCGCCAAATGCGTTTCCAATTTGGATACGAAGCCGCCATCACCGGAAAAAACGATGCTGAAGAAGCGGAATGACCGGATGGAGTTGAATATGTTGGCTCTGTCATGCCCCGGAACACAGAAGGATCGCGCACATAAGGACGCGCCACTTTCAGTGTGTTTTTAATTGAGTCATTGGCAAAATTACAGAAGATAAGTGAGCAACTGGCAAAAAATCCTGCTTTAGTGTTTTTGCACCAAAACAGATATGTCATTAAAAGCAGATAAATCGGAACATTAAATCCATAGTGGAAAATAATTGCGAGCCAAGTAAGCGGCTTGCACTCAACCGTCTGGATTGCACGGATAATATCAAGCCCCATATCCCAGATTGCTTCCATGTGTCACTCCTATGGTGCGCACAATGCTCGCAGTGATTTCTTAATAAGGATATTCTGCATCTCCCGGGTCTGGTGAAATGTAGTCGTATTTACCAGAGTTGTTCCAGTACATGTATCCTCGGTTTATAGCATCACGCACACCGAAAATTTCACGCTTTACATAGTCTTTGTCGTAATACGTCTTATCGTATGATACAGCAAGATAGAATGCCTGTACCCACGGTCTTACGATTACTTTGTTTCTGGCTATGACAGTGTTTCTGTAACAACCATAATAATAGATACGGTAAGGTCTTTCAACTGCCGGATTCTGCGCAAGGAAGTACTGCTCAAAGTGGCTCGGATAGAACATAGGACAGATAACGTCTACATAAGGTGAAAGCAGCTCTACATCCTGCCCTGTCCTTGTGCCGCTCCTGTACCAACCGTTCTGACCGTAAATATCAATTCCTATAGGAACATTAAGATTCGTCCGCGCATACGACAAGAACGAGATAAGCGCGCTTTCTTTGTCCATGCCGGTGTCGCGCCATCTGTATTTTACGTTTCCAAGGTTCAAGCCGTCTGTCGGGAAACGGATATAATCGAACTGAATTTCATCAAATCCTTTTTCAACAAGGTCTTTCGCAATATCGATGTTGTATTCCCACACTTCCTCACAGTACGGGTCTACCCAATGTTCGTCGTAATAGTCGGCAGCAGTTTTTGAAAGTACATTACCATCCTCGTCTGTCTCATAATTATAACTACGGATGCCGCGCCACGGCTCGCCTGTTGTGTAATCGACAATCGCGTATTTGTTGCCGTCGTAACGCCACAAATTCCTATCTTTGAACACAACGATTCGTGCTACAAGATATATGCCGTTTTCTTTGCACTGCTTTATGAACTTTTCTATATCGATGGCGTATGAGCTTATCGTCGCTTTTTTAAGAACTTTAGCATTGTCTGTTTTGTAGCGCAAAAGACCGTAATCGTCTTTCATATCAACGATAACCGTGTTAAGGTTGTTCGCTTTTGCCGTGTCTATAAAGCCTTGAAGCTGCGAGCCGGGGTTGTTCTGACCAGCTGGAATGTAAAGCCCGCGCTTGTCCATTGCGACATCAGCATACTCCGTCTGCGGTTTTTCCATGTCGAAAAGCCACATTTCGTTAAGCGTTACCGGCTTGCTGAACTTCGTCACTCCCTTAGGGATATAAAGGCACAAAGCCCTTCTGCCAGAAAGCCTGGAAAGCGTTTCCCAAAGCCCGGCCTCATCCGGTGCGCCATCGAATTGCCTTGTTCCCAAATTGAAAGACGAAAATCCGTTGCGGCACACAAAATAAAGCGTGTTACCATCAACAAAAAGGCTGTCTATCGTGTCGAGCTCAACGCCTGAATTGCCGCCCACACCATTTGAACCCGCGTTTTTCTCGCCTATTTTTATGGCTTTTTTATTCGTCCAGTCAAGCTTGTAAATGTTCGGAATATATGACTGTGAAAGATAAACTTCCGTCGTTGTGTTGCCTGTTTCATCAACGTAGCATACAGGCAATATATCAGCTATTTCATCTGGATCGCTCATTGTCGGAAGCATTTCAAATCCGGCGGTTATATCCGTCCATTTCGCGTTTTTTCTGTCCGGCTGGATATACGAAAGTCCGTACAGCGGGTGCGAAATAAATACCGTGAGCCGCTCCACACCGTCGGAATCTTTCATGTTTGCGACCGCAATCGATTTAGCGCCGTTCGTTCTTGCGCAGAATCCCAGCGACCACCATTTTTTACCGCCATCGCGCGTAATAAAAACTTCATCGCGTGTCATCGTAACAAGAACATCCGGGTTCTGCGGATGCATTTTCAAATCTTTTAACGCCGCCGCCTGATTTTCGAACGACTTAACGCCATCCTTATATCTCTTTATTGTAAGATGCGGCAAACCTTCGCTTATATCTTCAAAATTAATCAAATCATCAGACTTTATTACACCTTCTGACGTAAGGAAAAACCATGACTTTCCCTTTACAATCCGGCTTACAGAACCTTTTGTCCAGAGCGGCCAAAGCAGACCTTCTTTAACCTGATAAAGCCCTGTCTCGGCGGCAAGAAGCGTCCCGTCGTACTCGCTTTTAATTTCGGGAATTTCTTCAAGCTGTATTGTTTCGTTTTGTATAATTTCTTCTTCTACAGAGTTTCCTTTTTGAGCATTAGAAAAAAACAAAGGAAGTGCAATTGCAAGAAAAAAGGCTGCACTTATTCTATAAACACGGTATTTCATAGGATAAGTATCGGCATAATAGCCAAGCCGCATAACGGGTAGTTTTCTTTTTTACGAACTTCGAATAAAATAATTCCATGCATACGGAGAGATTTTTTCATGCCGAGGGATTAATGCCCCGCGTTCTGGGCCGGGGTTTGTTTTTATTTTTGATGATGTTTGTGATGGTTTCTACCGTTTTTGCGGCAGAAACCGCGCCAGTCGCGACAAGCTCACTCGGCTCGCAGGGTGCTTCCGGCGGGGCGGGTTCGTCAACCGCGCCAAGCGAACAGGCTGCACCGGCCGAGCCCGAAAAACTGGACATCCTTAGAAAAGCCTTTCCCGACATTTCTTTTATCGCCACCTACGACAAATCCCTGAACGACTGGCAAATAAAAGTGTCTTTTACGACCGGAAGCAAACAATCTGAAATTTTCTACTGGTGCGAAGCCAAGCTTTTACCCGAAAACCAGCTTAAAAACAAGGCGCAATACCTTCAGATTTTCGAAGATTATCCTTATGGCAAAGAGCTTCAAGATCCTTCCACTTACACACAAGCCCAAATTGCGGAATACAAATACGCTGGGCTTTCTTCGACACGGAAAAACGAGCCTTATCCGGCTACTTTCCTTTTGGATTTTATATACTCAAGCTCAACCCAGAAAATGGTGGAGCAGCATCTTTCAAAAGTTAAGTTTCTTGGCCATTCAGTAACCGTGAACGAACGCCTTGTAAAACCGCTCGCGGCTGTGGAAAAAAAGCTTTTGGAACTGAAGAAAACAAACAAGACGCTCGCCACCTTTTTGGACAAAGACCTTGATCATCTTGAAGGTTACAACTGGCGCGAAATAAGCGATGTAGACAGAAAATCGTTTCACAGCATAGCTCTGGCAATTGATTTTTTGCCGCCGAAACTTAACAGACACATTTACTGGCGCTGGACAAAGGACCAAAAAGGTGAAAACTGGATGCTCGTTCCGCTTTCAAGCCGCTGGATGCCGCCTTACGACTTGATAAACGTTTTTGAGGAAGAAGGATTTATTTGGGGCGGAAAGTGGCTCATCTGGGACAACATGCACTTTGAATATCGTCCTGAACTACTTGAATATTACCGCTGGAAGAATAAACAATAAGGATATGGGCGCACGTCGCATACCAAAAACTTAAGCAAATTCATACATTTTTCACATCATATTTTTGAATTTGCATTTATTCATAAACTAAACTATACTTTTTAGAGATTTGAACTGTATTGTTTATTACATCACAAATGCTTACAAATTGTACTAAGGAGTTGTGCTTCTATGACAGGATCTGAATCTAGTTCTGTAATTAAAATTACCCCAAAAATGTTTTTTTACTATATGGGTACATTTTATATACCTTTTTTCGTTAGCTGTGCTACACTTGTAAATCTGAAAGTATTTAATGTACAGGAAACTCTTTTAGGTTTTGCTACCCCATTTGCTATCATTAGTATTCTGGCTGTTCTGGCTTTAGTCTTGACATGGTGGTTCACACAGACAAAAAAAATAAAACAGTTTAACCCCAAAGATCCGGCATCCGTTATAAAAACGAATAAAGTTGCCAAGCGTTTTCAGGCTGTAGCATTGGCAGCAGCCCTTGCAAACGCTTTTCTTTCTGCGGCAATTGTACAAGGTGCTTTTGCTGAAAAGAACGTTTTTGTAGATGTCGCACCTCTTTATACAATATGTTTAGGCGATGTTTTCTTAATTGCGCAGGTTTTCTACAGCCTTTTTGTTCAAGATTTGGAAAAAGCTCTTCACTCCGTGCCATTCCGCAAAGAATTCAATTCAATGTCGTTAATGTTTCGCTCTGCTTTTATAAGCACCTTCGGCGCAGTAGGTTTCCTTTTGCTCACGATTTCTCCTGTTCTTTCAACAGCTTTGCACGATGTTTCTACTTCTGAACTTGTGTGGCGTTATATCTTCCCGGAAGGAATAATCGGAGCTGTTTTTATTGTTGTCACAAGCCTTTTGCAAATGAAAGCCGTTAACGGAAGGGTCAAGCTTATTCAGGAATTCACGCAGCAAGTCGCAGAAAAAGACTATACTGGCGAAACTCTTCCAGTAATGACACGTAACGAATTCGGTCTTTTGATAAACGACTTGAACACCTTTAAGACAGAAACACACAGCCTTTTGTCTGACATAGAGAAATCTGTCAATATTTCGTTACGTACAGCGGATAACGTAAGTTCAAGCATGACAGAAACTTCATCTTCAATTGAGCACATTATGGCAAACATCAACAACGTCAAGGAGCGCGCGGTATATCAGTCAGAAAGCGTTTCCAAGAGCGATCAGACGATCCAGAACATGCTTTCAAAAATCAATGAGCTGAATGACAATGTTAATGTTCAGGTTGACGGTGTTTCAAATTCTTCAAGCGCAGTTGAAGAAATGGTCGCGAACATCCGCTCCGTAACGCATATTCTTGAAGGAAACTCCACAACCGTAAAGGAGCTTGGTACAGAGTCAGAAAACGGCCGCAAACGAATTAATGAGTCTACAGAGCTGGCTGCAACAGTACTCGAAAAATCGGCAGGCCTTGTAGAAGCTTCTTCTGTTGTACAGAGCATAGCAAGCCAGACAAACCTTCTTGCTATGAATGCCGCAATTGAGGCAGCTCACGCAGGTGAAGCCGGAAAAGGTTTCGCCGTCGTTGCTGACGAAATCCGTAAGCTTGCCGAGCAGTCAAATACACAGGGTAAGAACATCGGCAGCCAGCTCAGCGAGCTGCAAGGAATAATTCAGAACGTTTCCGATAACACAAAAGCTGTACAAAAGCAGTTTGAAGTTATTTTTAACCTGACAAACAAAGTTCAGGAGCAGGAAAGCGTCATTAAAAACGCAATGGACGAGCAAAATGAAGGTAGTACGCAGGTTTTGCAATCTATTGCCGAGATCAAGACTTCCGCAGAGCTCGTAAAGGAAAATGCGGGTGTGCTCCTTAACGGCGGAAAGCAAATTGGCGAAGAGATGCACAATCTTGCGAACGTAACACGTGAAATTACTGAGGCTATGAACGATATGGCTGCCGGCTCAGGCCAGATTACAAAATCGGTTGAGCTTTGCCAAAGGCTCAGTGATGAAAACCAGAGCAACCTTGATTCGCTCAAGAACAGCGTGGATATGTTCAAGATATAAAAGAAACGCGAACTGTTTTTTGCGTCAGGCATACGGAGGGTTTGTGAAACAAAGTCCGAGCGAGGGCAAAGCCTGAGCGAAGGACCGAGCCCGTAGTTCGCCGACCGCGCCGCTGACTGTTTTTACAGTCCGTCAGCGGCGCGGGGACGCCCATAAAATTCTTTTGAATATTCTTCTCTACTGACAAAGAATATTTTTTTCTGATATAATTCCAGCATGCAAAATTCAGCTGTAAAAACCTTCGGAATTTTAACATCCGGCGGAGATGCGCCCGGACTTAACGCAGCCATACGCGGAGTGGCGCGAACAGCCATAAATCAGTATGGCATGAAGGTCATAGGCATTGAGAGAGGATACCGCGGGCTCATTCAGGGAAAAGCCAAGG
>JAEEGK010025264.1_pt1 | contig 12216 bp, 11 predicted proteins | sample 8958771 | NCBI WGS metagenome assembly JAEEGK01 (sample SAMN16246547, study PRJNA631951) | gut metagenome | biome: gut microbiome; feature: rumen; material: SC-attached | host: Bos | place: Iran: Karaj | collected 2018-10 | reverse complement strand
TAAAAAAATTCATTATTTTCAAATCAAAAAAAATAAATTTTTTAAACCATCTTAATGTTTTGGGGATTGGGGATTGGGGATTGGGCATTGGGGACTGGGCCCAATCCCCAATCCCCAATCCCCAATCCCCAATCCCCAATCCCCAATCCCCATTTTTATATTATTATAATTATAATAAAAAAAAAATAATAATTTTATTATAATCAATTTTAAATAATTGAATTTAAAAATTAATTAAAAAAATTACATAAATTATATTAATTAATATTATAATGATTTAAAAATTTTAAATAAAATAAAAATTTAACAACATTTTTTTGTTTTATGTCCATCTTCATTAACATTATTTCCATTATTTAACCCATTTACTGGTAAACTATTACCAGAGTTTACACCTTTATTATTATTTGTATTTCTAACAATATCATATATCGAATTATCATTTTTATCTTTATTTAATTTTTCAAGTTCTTCAATTAATTCATTTTTATTTTTTATTTGATATTGTTCAAAAAAAGGCAATTCAGCAATAGCTGTATACAACATTTTATTTATATTTTCCGATGTTTTAGCACTTACTTCAAAAAAACTCATTTCTTCTTTTTTTGCTAATTCTTCTCCTAATTTTGTATCAACTTCCCTTGTTAAATCTTTTTTATTTCCACATAAAACTAAATGACTATTATCAGTATTTACTTGTTTAATAAAATTAATCCAGGTATTAATATTTTCAAATGTAGACTTTTTTGATATATCATAAACAATAAAAATAATAGATGCCCCTCTTACATAACTAGGGATTAAAGCTTTATATCTTTCTTGTCCTGCTGAGTCCCAAATTTGTAATTTTAATGAATTATCTTGATAATCAATTGTTTTTGTTGCAAAATCAACTCCTATTGTTGCCTATATTAAATTAAATAAAAAGAATAAATAAAAAATATTTTTACATCATATGCTTCACAAAATTCATTTTTTATAAATCTGTTCATAACGGAGGTTTTTCCAACGAAAACATCCCCAACAAAAACTAATTTATATCTTATTGTCATCATGCTTGTTCCAAGTTCTTCTGTATTATCCATAATAAAATTTTTTATAAAATTAATTTATTTAATAATTTATTATTATTATTACTAAATTTATAAAATTAAAATTTAAATATTTTCAATTTTTTTTTATTTAATTAATATATTAATTTTATATTATATAAAATCAAATATTACTTAATTAATAATTTGGAAAAAATCAAATTTTTTAATTAAAAATATTATTATTTATAAAAATATTATTGATTAAAATCAATTTTTTTTTTATCTTTTGGAGTTCTATAAAAAATAGGTTGTTTTTTATTAGATAAATTTAATTGATTATTTAAAGAATTTTTATTTTGACTATCATAATTTTCATAATCAAATAAATTTTTTGTTGAATTGTTACTTTTTTCAATTTTATTATTATTAGTCATATCTATTAATGTATTTGAAAAAGCATCATAATTATTATTTTCTTCTTCCATAGTTGAATTTTCTTCTGATTTATGAATAATAGTATTAATACTAATATTTGATTTATTATTTTCAATTACATTAGTTTTTTTATCATCAATATTTATTTCATTAATATTATTTAAATTAATATGTGTTCTTTGGCGTTTATGTAAATTTTTATTTATTTCTTTTTCACTAGAATTTTTATTCAAAAATGAAAAAGGATTTTCTTCTTCATTATTTTGAATTTCTATTTGATTATTATTAATTTCTTCTTTTTTTTGTTGAATTATTAAATCATTTTTTAATTTTTCTTTTAATTTATTAATATCTTTATTAAATTGTAATAAATAATCTCCATTTATATTTGAAGTAATATAATTTTCTTTTCTAAGATAAATATTTTCTTCAAATAATTGTGTTAAAAATTTTTGATTATTTTTTAAATAAATATTTTCTTTATTTTCATAATTTTTAATAGTATAGATAATTTTAAAAATAATAGATTTTAAATTTTTATTTTCTTTTAACAAAAAATTATTTTCAATTTTTAATTTTTTTATTTTTTCAGAAAAAACTTTTTTAAATTTAACTTCAATTTGATTATTTAATATTTTTATATAATATAATAGAATATTTATAATATTTTTTAAAATATTTTTATCTTGAATGTCATTTATATTTTTATTATAAAAATTATCATATTTATTATTATTATTATTATTATTATTATTTTCTACATAATTAAAATTTTTTTTTGAATTATTTTTTTCTTCCATATTATAATTACTTATATTATTTTTTTTATGTGAATGGCTTCTTTTTTCATCTAATTTTCTTGAATTATTTTCTTTAGAATTTATCATTTCATTTTGTTTTATTTTATGATTGTTATTTATTGAACGTTGAGAATAATTTTCAATTTTTTTAAATGGAATATCATTTCTATATTCATTATTACTATCTTGATGAATTAAATATTTACTATTGTTATTATTTGGGATTTTTTTTATTTTTTTATCTGATGTTATTTTAGTATTTGCAATTATTTCTTTTAGATTTTTTTTATCTCTATTTTTTGATAATAAAGTTTTTAAATTTTGTTTTGTATTTTTCATATTTAATTTATATTTTTGTTTAATTTTAAATTAAATTAATAAAAAAATTAAATAAATTTATAATTAAATTTATATATTATTATTTCATATATTAAATAATTATAATAATAATAATATATTTATTATTAAAATATTTAAAATAAACCATTTTTTTATTTTTATAATTTTGAAAAATAATTTATATTTAATGTGAAATTTAATATGAAAATAAAAAAATTTTTATTTTGAAGTTGTTGAATCTTTTTTTTTTTTCTCTTTTGATTTTGATTTAGATTTAAAAACATTTTTAATTTTTGAACCTATTGAACTAAATATAGATTTTTGAGAATTTGAAGGATTAATTTTTTGTTCATTTTTATCTTCATCACTATTTTTTTTTTTCTTTGGATTAAAATATATTACTCTATTAGGTAAAGGAATAACTTTTAATTTTGAATTATTATTATTATTATTATTATTGTTATTATTGTTATTATTATTATCATTTTTATTATTATTTTGAATTGTATTTAAATTTTTTATTGCATTATTTGTTTTATTATTTATATTTATTATATTATTAGTTAAATTAAATGAATTTTTTTCATTTTCATTTCCATTAATTGAATTTTTTTCATTATTTTCTTTTTCATTTTGATTTCCATTATTTTCAATTTCAGTTCTACTTCTTATATCAGTTCTTGCATTTGGGTCAATTCCATCAATAATGTTATTTTTAATATTATCCATTTGTTCTTTTTGTTTTTTTTTAATCATTTCAATAACTGTAATTAAATCAGTTGGGTCTTGTTCATCTCCTCTATATGTATATCCTATAAACTCTGGATCTTTTTTTTTCTTTAAATTTTTTTTATCCGGATAAAATTTTTCTTTAGGTTCAAATTTCTCAAAATATTTAACATCATAATTATTTTTAACATTAGGAATAAAAGGAGGTTTCATATCTCTTATTTTTTTCCAATTTATTCCTTTAAAAAAAGGATGTTGTTTAATTTCTTCACTTCCATTTTTTCCTAATCTATCTTTTGAATCAGTTATTAATTTTCTTATTAAATCCTGTGCTTCGAAACTTATTTTAACTTTTGAGGGAAAATTTAAATATTTTTCATGATGTAAAACTTTATAACATACCTCATTAGTTTGTTTACTAGTAAAAGGTGCATAACCTACTAACATTTCAAAAAAAATGACACCCAAACTCCACCAATCTATTTCTGCTCCATACCCATTTTTTTGTAACACTTCAGGTGCAACATAATATGCTGTTCCTACACAAGAAAAATTTCTTGAATGTTGAGATTTATTATTACTTTTATAATCTACTAAATCAGGTTTAAAAATATTATCTGCTATTTTTGCTAATCCAAAATCTGAAAGTTTAATATGACCATTTTTATCTATTAATATATTATCTGGTTTAATGTCGCGATGAATACAATTTAATTTATGTATTGATTCAATAGCTAAAATCATTTCGCATATATAAAATTTTGCTTCTTCTTCGGTTAATATATCTTTTGCTATTAACAACCCCATTAAATCTCCTCCTATTAAAAATTCCATTACTAAAAATAGATAATCTCCTTGTTGAAAAGAACATTTTAATTCGACTATCCAAGGTGATTTTATTTTACTTAGAAAATCTTGTTCATCTTTTGTATGTTTTATTTGATTTTTTTGAATTAAAACTTCTTTTTTAATTTTTTTAATTGCAACTATTTCTCCGTTTTTTTTATTTCTGCAAACATGAACTTCCCCAAAAGCACCTCTTCCTATAATAGCTAAAGATTCATAATCATAAATTGTAAGTTTTTCTCTTTGTTTTTGAATATGTAATAATTCTTTGTCTCTAATTTCTTTAAAAATTTCATTTTTTTTTTCTAAGGGAATATCTGAAGAATTAATTTTTTCTTCTATCACAATTTTTTCAATTTTTTTTAATTTAATTAGATTATATTTTCTTTCAATATATTTTTTTGCAGCTAAAGCTTTGTCATAAGTTGATTGAGATATTCTTTTTTGTTGTAAAAGAACTTCTAAAGAATTTTCTTGTGGTAAATTATCATTTGATTTTTCTAAAGTTGATTCAGACATAAAAAAATTTTTATTAATTAAAATTTTTTTATTATTTTAAATTTAATAAATTTCTAATTTTTTTAGATAGAATAAATAAATAATAAATAATTAATAAAATTTAATTAAAAAATAAATTTTACAAATAAAACTTAAATAATGAATAAAATAATAATTATTCCTCAAAATAGAGATGCATTTAATTTTGAATTTAATAAAAATCCTTATTTAAAAAGATTAAATCAAATAGAAAAAAATTTAAACAATTTAAATATTCAATTTAATACATTATATAAAAATGCAGGTTTATCTAAAAACGCGAAACATATTGAATTTTATACAACAAAAGATAATAAACAACATTGTATTTTTGAACCTGAACTTTATAATAATATTTTAAATGAAATAAGAGAAATAGGAAATTTTGTTAAATATGAATTAGAAGAACAAAAATTATTTCTAACTAACAAATTACAAAGTAAATTAATTGATTTAAATGAAAAAAATGAAAATTATGTTTTTAATAAATTAATGGAACAACAAGATATTTTATGTTTAATTCATCAATTAATTGATGATATGAATCATTTAATTAATTCTTATAATTATATTAAACATAAAATTAATCAAATGAATATGGAAAATATTTCAATGAAAAAAGAAATTAATTTTGAAAATAAAAGAACAAAATTATTAAAAAAAAATATTAGTCATTATAAAGAACGAATTAGATATTTAACTTTAAAAATAGATGATATTAATAAAGAAATTGAAGATAAAGAAAAAAATGTTAATAAAAATAAAAATATTTTTTTTAATTATAATAAAACATTTTATAAAAACAATAAAAAAAATACATTATATAATTCTAATCAATATGTTATGACTACAACAAATACTAATTCAGATTTTTTTGCTTCGTCTTATGAACAAATGACAAAAACTTTAAGAAATTTTAATAATAAAACTTTTTTTATAACAAATAAAACAAAAAATAATGATTTTTTGGGCAATAATTTTAATAATGTTTCGGAAAAAGAACAAAATATGAAAGAAAAAAAACAACAATTAAACAATTTAATTCATTATTATATTGAAAAAACAAAAATTAAATTTGATAAAATAAATGATAATTATTATAAAATATATAAACGAGAAAAAAGTGTTTTATTTAATTATTCTGAAGAAAAAGCTTTTAGAAATTTATTTGTGGAAAAAATTTTAAAAGATCAATTTATTAACGATATTTTTGAAAAACATCAAATTAAAACAATAATGAATAATATAAAAATATTAAATATTAATAATTGTTAATATAATAAATTAAATTGTTAATTTTAATTTTAGATATAAATTAATTTTTATTTATGCTAATAATATTTCAATAAATTCTTTTAATTCATTTATATATTCATTATTTGAAATATTTATACAATTTTTTATATTTGAATCTTTAACAATTAATCTATTATCTTCATTTAAAACAATTAAATTACTTAATGCTTTTAATAAAATTATAATATTATCTTCATTATTTTCTTTAGTTAAAATTTCTTTTATTAAAGAAATCAATTGAGAAACGGCTTTATTATCTTTTATTGAAGAATATATAACAGAATAATTAAATAATATTCCGATTATTCCTCCTCTTATATTTTTATTTTCATTATTTAAATATATGTTCAATATATCTAATATATCTTTTATTTTAGCTTGTAATAAATTTCTACTATATTCTCCATTAAATAAATTACAAATACATCTAATGGATAATATACTTAAATTTAAATTAATATTTTTTTTTAAATATTCTAATAAAATTGTTAATTGTTCTACTCCACCACCCATTTTTTTAAATAATAAACTACTTTTAGGATGTAATAAATACATTCTAAATAAATCAAAAATAGGAATTAATAATTCATTGTGCCATTTTGTAAATAAATCTAAAAATTCTTTTAATTCATATTCATCAAACACACTCATATGATAAAATTGTTTTTCTCCAATAATTTTTATAACTTTTGAAATTTGTTTAATTTGAAATTCTGTTAATTTTTTATTATTTTCATCAGTTTCATTTAAATTATTATTTATTTCAATAATTTTTTTTTTCGGACCTTCGACATTAAAATTTTCATATAAAATATAATTTACTAAAGGAAAAGAAAAATTTTTTGTTGATTGAGGTTTTAAATTAACATTTTTATATGATTTAGGTTTAGAATAATCTTTTTGTTGAGTAATAACTTTTTTTTTATTTCGATTTTTACCCGTATTAGCTCTTAAAAATTTAGTTACATCATCAACATAAGCTTTATGTAATTTTTCTCTTCCAACAAATTTTTCAGCTGCAACTAAAATATTATCACCTTCATTAAAAGGCAATTGTGTCATATTATCATGTAAATCAACACTAAAAATATAATCATATTCTCCAGCTTTAAATACTTGATCACCTGGATAGTATTGTTTTTGAGGTTGCGGATTTTGTCCCATAACTTCACCTAATAATTGCCAACTATTATTTTTAAAACAATATGCTTCAGCTTTTCCAAAATTATTAAATAATCTTATTTCACCTTCTTTGATATTTGATAAATTATTCATTTCAGTTATTAAAGGTAATTTATTTATATCAACTTGCTCACTATTTTTTCCTTCATTTCCTTCTTCATTTTGAACATTAGCTAAATTACATAAATTTTCATATTCTTCTAAAGCATTTTTACTCATCCATCGATTTTGTTTATTACTAAATACTCTTAATATTCCATCAGCACATGCAGTTAATAAATCTCCGTTTAAAGGATTTATAGTACAATCCCATACTGTATTTGGATGAGGTAACCCCTGTATATAATTTCCATTTTCTTTCCAAATCTTAACTATTCTATCATCCCCACTACTAAATAATTCATGTGTTTGATTATTAAAACATAAACTAAATATAAAAGCTTCATGTCCTTGAAAAGTATTTAATAATTGACCCTGTAAAGTCCATTGTTTTATTATCATATCATTACTTGCTGTATATATACTATTTTCATCTGGAGCTAATATTATACTTCTTATAATATCATCATGTGCATTAGGAATTGTCAATACTTTTTTATCATTATCCCAAAAATTAAGGTTTTTATCTTGACTACCTGTGACATATTTTTTATTAGGTAGAGCTAATACGGTAACAGCATAAGCATGTCCGGGAAGCACATATAAAGTAATTTGTTTATTTATATCCCAAATACGAGCTTGGGTATCCCAAGAACCAGAAATAAATAAATTATCACATGATTTATGAGAACTTAATGAGTTTACTGTTGCTGTATGTCCATCTCCATCTGCTCCAAATTCACCTAAAGGATTACCTGTATTATCCATATATATAATTCTTTTATCTTTACTACCTGAAAGAAAACCACGGTCTAAACAATCTGGAATTACAGTGTATATATAATCTTCATGATAATTTGTATCTTTTAAAAATTCATAATTTCCATCCTCATTTGATTGGAAAAAAGAACAATTTTTGTCAAATGATCCTGTAACTAAAAGACCTTTATTATTACATGCAATTGTTCGAAGAGTATCTTTATGATGAGCAATTGATTGTGATAAATTATAAATTAATTTTGATGAAAATTCCATTATTAAATAATATCTAAATATTAATAGAAAATAATATTTTTGTTAATTCAAATTAGTATAAAAAAATAAATAATATTATTAAAATTATAAATTATATTTTTTTATTCATATTTTTAGTTAATTTTATTTAATTTACTTTTTATGTTGATTTCTTTAAAAATTTATTTTATAATTCATTATTTATTATTTAATATTAATAAATATAATATTATAAACATTGATATTCATTATAATTATATTATATATTAAAAAAATAAAATTGAAATAATTAATTATTATAATATAATTTATATTTATTATTAAATTTATAATTTTTATATTATTTATAAATAATAATCCTTTTATAGTTAAAAAAATAAAAATTTTATTGAATTTTTTAAATAATATATTTAATTTCAAAAATAAATAAAATATATATTAAAATTATAATATTATAGTTAAAATATGCTAGCTTAATAATAAAATAAACCAACTTTTTATCTCTATATATATATATATTAATATAAAAAATTATTTTATAAATATAATCAAATAAAAAAGTCACAAATTAAAACTATTAAAATTAAAAAATTGAACATGATTTACAACAAATAATTTCTTGATTATTCTCATCTACAGAAAAATTCATTATTCTATTATATTTTTTATAACTATCTACAGTTATTATTTCGGCCATTTTTTTATCGTTTTCTTCGTTAAAATATTCTTCGATTTTATCACCATTTTTTTGATCACTAAAAGTTACTTTATATTTTCCTCCTTTTTTAATTTCATTTCCAAATAAATCGTGTCTTATATTATCATTTTTTTTGAAATTATTATTTACTGAATTTTCGTCTTTATTAAAATTATTATTCAAATTTATATTATTTTTCATTGAATTAATTTCAAAATCATTTATTCCAGTTGTTATTTGTCTTTGTGAAGGAGAAATTTCATCTTTTGCATTTTGAATTAATAAAACTTTTTCTTCTTCATTATCCATTTTTAAATAATTAATTTTTATATAAAATTATTTAAAAAAAATAATTATACATAACATATTTTAAAAATTATAAATTATTTAAATTTATTAAATTTAATATAATTTTTTATATTAAAACATTTATTTTTAATATAAATTATAATTTTAATTTCATTTTTAATAATGAAAAAAATTTTTATAATAATTTAAATAAATAAAAATTATTTAAATTTCTTGAAAATTAATAAAAAAATAAAATTTTATTATAAAAAAATTATTTTTTAAATTAATTAATTAAATTAATATTTAAAATATCTTAAAATGGTTCTCGTCTCAACAAAAGATAAATTAAAAATTTATACACATCTTTTACAAGAAGGAGTTTTTTGTTTCAAAAAACAATATTTTGAAAACAATAAAATTTTAGATATTCCAAATCTTAATTGTTTTCTTGTTTTAAGAAGTTTAGCTTCAAGACAATATTGTACTGAAATTTTTTCATGGCAATGGCATTATTATTTCCTTACTCAAACAGGAATTACTTATTTAAGAGAATATCTTGGATTACCTGAAAATGTTATTCCAAATTCTCACAAATTTAATAACCCAATTGGAGAAGAAGATCAAGAACAAGAAGATGAAAATAAACAAGGTGGAGAAAGAAGAGGAAACAGAGGAAGAGGACGAGGAGGAAATAGAGGTGGTAATAGAGGTAGAGGCCGAGGAAGAGGTGGAAAGAATGCAGAAGAAGGAGGAAATGAAGAACCTGCTCCTGATACAACCCCTGCTGAATCTTAAATAATATGTAATATTTTATGAATAATAAATTTCATAAATTAAAATTAAAATAAAATTATTTAATTTTAATATTATAATATATTTTATTTTTTTTTAATAAAAAAAATAATTATTTATAAAAGTTATATAAAATAATATATAAAATAAAAATGGAATTTACAAGAGTTTTATATTCCTTAAATAAAATAAAAGATATTTTTAATAAACAAGGTGCTGATACATTAAGAGCAACTGGAAAAATTTTTAGACAATTTAATTCATATGACGGAAAAAGTAAAGTAAGCAGAGATGATTTTCTTTTCGGTTTACGTCAATGTGGAATTTCCTTAGAAGAAAATGACCAAACAATTCTTTTAAATTATTTCGATAAAGATCAAGATGGAATGGTTAATTTTTCAGATTTTTTAGTTGCTTTAAGAGGTCAACCAAACGAAAGAAGACAAGCAATTATAGACAAAGCATATTTAAAATTTGATAAGGAAGGAACAGGATATATAGATGTTATGGATATTAGACAAGTTTATAATTGCAGTAAACATCCTAAAGTTGTTAGCAATGAAATGAGTGAAGAACAAGTTTTTAGTTTATTTATAAGAAATTTTAATGATAAAACTAATACTGGAAAAATTGATAGAGATGAATGGAATGATTATTATGCTTCAGTTAGTTCTTCAATTGAAAATGATGATCATTTTGTTATATTAATGAAAACTACATGGAATTTAGATTAAAATTTATATTATTTTAAAAGCATTTAAATTTAAATAATATATTTTTAAAATAAATTTAATTTCAAAAGAAAAAACTATTATAAAGTTAATTATTTTTATTTTTATTTTTATAATATAAAATATATTATTTAAAATATATATTTATAATTTTATTTATTTATTTCAATAAACAAAAATTGAAGATTTATGAACAAAAAATAAAAATTTTTTATTTTTTTTTCTCTTCATTAGTTTTTTTTTCTTTTTCTTTTTCTTCTTTTTCTTTAATAACCCAATCAAAATTTGAATCTTCAACATATTTTTCTCTATTTATTACATTTAGCATTAATTTTTTTAAATAATTATAATCTGGTTTTTCATCAAATTTCAAATCTCTACAATATTTAACAAAATCAGCAAATTCTTTAGGATTATTACCTATTAAACTTTCTAATGACGTACTCTTTTTTTTATTATAAATTTTTTCATATTTTTCTTTAACACCTTTTGCTTTCATTCCTTGCCAAGGCAATTGACTAATTAAAAAATAAATTAAACAATAACCTAAACTTTCCAAATCATCTCTTCTACTTTGTTCAATACCCATATGAGTATTTAAACTAGCATATCTTACAGTTCCTGTTAAACTTTTTCCATCTCTATATGGTATATGTGTATTTGTTTTAGGATCAATATATTTTTTTGATAATCCAAAATCTATTACATAAATTAAATGTTTTTTCTTTTGAGTTCCTATTAAAAAATTATCTGGTTTTACATCACGATGAATATATTTTTTTGAATGAATAAATTCTAATCGATTAATCAATTGATTGGCTAAAATTGTTGTTGTTTTAACAGAAAATTTTCTGTTACAATAATTCATTAAATCTTCTAAACTTTTTCCTAATAAATCCATAATTAATACATTATAATTTCCTTGAATTCCTTTAAAATATATATTCGGAATACCTGCTATTTATTTTATATTAATTTATAAAAATTATATTTTACTTCCTCCTTTTAAAACTTCATATATTTTTGCTTCTAAAAATAATTGAGGATTTTTTGTTTTTGAAGGTTCTAATTTAACTGCAACTTTTTCTTTATTTTTTTTATTTATTCCTAAATATATGTCACCAAATGCTCCACTTCCTAATTTTTTATTAGCTTCCAATAAGAAATTATCTCCAATTGGAATCTCAATATTCTTTTTTTGTTTTTCCATTTAATTTAATAATATATTTAAATAAATAATTTTTTATATATAATTAATAATAAAAAATAAATAAATTAGTCATAATTATATAATTCTTATTTTTTTAATATTAATTTACTTTGATAATTTTGAATTTGTTTATATGATATTTAAAATTAAATAAAATTAAATTCAATTTTTTTAAATTATTGGG
>JAEEGK010025261.1_pt1 | contig 12218 bp, 9 predicted proteins | sample 8958771 | NCBI WGS metagenome assembly JAEEGK01 (sample SAMN16246547, study PRJNA631951) | gut metagenome | biome: gut microbiome; feature: rumen; material: SC-attached | host: Bos | place: Iran: Karaj | collected 2018-10 | reverse complement strand
GAATTAATAAACCGCTTATAGTCTCGACAGTGCATCTTCAACATCACGATAGCGGTTAAGAGTCATCCATTGTTGCCAATACTGTTCTGCTTCGGAGAAGTCTGTGAACTTCATTATATGTTTTTTATTCATAATTTTTTTACAAATTTAACGATAATATTTCAGTAATCGAAATAATATTTTTCTAATATAGATTTACTTGTTTTTCCGTCTGCAAAGTTCGCACTAAACGCAATACCATCCAAAGTTCTTGTTGGTTCTTGTTCGTACCTATTATTATACACGAAATTCATTGCAAACAATAAAATTCAAAATTTGCTACAAATATAATTATTGCATACGAAACAACAAAATAATTATATAATGAAATATTTTCAATATAAATATTGTAAAATATTCAATAGTAGTATTGATATAAGTTCAGCATAAGTGTATAATAATATTCAACAAATTTGCTTTAAAGAACTAATATACAGAGAATTAGAACAATTGGAGACAGGAATTTTCTTTAGGGCAAAAGACGAAACAGAAGGCCAGTCGGGCTGCCAAGCGGAAGACCAGTCAAGCTGTCTGACTGCTGGCCATCAAGCCTGTTAGCCTTTTGGCTAATAAAATCCCTCAATCCCAGTCCCCACAAGGCTTCTCTTTGCTAATAACATTCTTACTAATAAAATTATTACTAATTGTTTTGTTAGCTTTGTGAGTAGGAGTATTGAAACGGCGAAAGCATAGAAACGGCATCAGCCATTGAAACCTGAAACTCAGAAACTGGCGTCAGCCATTCATTACCTTCTCCAAATCCTTGCCGTTCTTCATATACTCCGACTTCATCATCTCGAAAGGCTCATTGTACAGCTCGAAGAAATTATAGTTAAGGACAATTGACAATTTCATAAGCAGCTCACTGTCCAGATGCTCACGACCGAAAATATGATAAATGTTGCTACGGTCACAACCGAGTTTACGCGCCAACCACGATATACTTCGTTCCTCTGACCTAAGACGCTCCTGAATCAACTTTCCTATGTGAAATTCTTGGTCTGCCATTTCCTTATTTTTGCGCACAAAATACTGACATAATATCCTTATTTCAAAAGTTCTTGTTGGTTCTTGTTTGCGCAAAAAGAAACGTGAACTTATTTATTTCAACTGAGGCCCTAGGAATCGCCCGTCAAGGATAAAAAGTCCACGTCGTGTGAACATTTCATCACCAGCCTCGACTATCATTTGAAATTTCCTAGGTTTCAGTTGAATTTATTGGCTTGAAACGTCAATATGTTATGCAAAATTTTACATTTACTATCTTGTTAAAAATTACTCCGCAATGTTAGCTAATATTTATGAATTGGCAATAATTGTGTTGAAAATTTTGCGACAGCGATAGACAAAAACTTAGCAATCTTGCGATTTTTTCAACCATTCACCAAACAAGAACCAACAAGAATCTTGTCCATAACAATGCAAAGCCATAACTTTGCCATCGAAAATTAAACGACGAATACGATGAACAAGAATTGCCCCGAAATACTCCAGTTGCGTCGCGACATCGAAAAGTCTGTTGAGCGCAACATAAACACACCCGCCGACTTCGAATTCCTGTCGGGCGTAATATGGGAACGCACCAAGACCTCAATCAGCACATCTACGCTCAAACGTCTGTGGGGCTACATCGATGGAGCCGACAACACCAGGCAATGCACCTTGGAACTGCTGTCGAAAACCCTCGGCTACAAAAGCTGGAAAGAATATACCGAACATCTTGCCGAGACAAATTCCGACCAGTCGGATTTCTTGACAAACTCACCACACATCTGCTCCGACGACCTTTCCGTTGGTGATACCATCGAATTAAAATGGATGCCAAACCGCACATGTATAATAAGGTATACAGGCAAATACAAATTCATAATCGAAAAAGCCATAAACACGAAACTGAGTGAAGGCGATACGTTTAACTGCCGCTTTTTTATAGTAGGTCAACCGCTCTACATCGATAACCTGATTCATAACAATGAAATGCCCACGGCATACGTCATCGGCAAGCGCGACGGACTGACAAGCATAGAAAAAATGGGCTTTTAGACAAAACTGGCATCAAGGATTTTGTCTTGAATAATTTGGGACAGAAAAACAAAAAAGGCGGACATTTGTCCGCCTTATCGTATTTAGCAAATTCGTACCAATTACTTTGCAACTCTTTCGAGCCACTTAACCATACCGAACATAACTGCCATTGAAATTACGCAAACTATTGCGAATACCAACCAGCAGTACTGTATTGGCCATGCATTGTACATGAGAGGACCAATCCACAGGAAGATATTTCCTACTGCGGTAGCACCAAGCCACAAGCCCTGGCAGAGACCTACCATGTGACGCGGAGCAACCTTCGATACAAATGAAAGTCCCAATGGAGAAATGAAAAGTTCGGCAACTGTAAGGAAGAAATAAGTAACAATGAGTACCCAAGGACCTAACTTAACCGGGTCTAACAACGCTCTGAAACTTTCTGCTGATGGATAATTGTTTACAAACGAAAGAACCATCAAGAACAAGTATGCACATGCTGCGATACCCATACCGATTCCGATTTTCTTAGGTGTCGATATTGCTTTGCCCTTGCGTGTCAATGCTGCGAAAGCAATCATTATAATAGGTGTAAGCACAATTACGAAGAATGGGTTAAGTGCCTGCCAGATTTCTGGAGCAACAGCCTCTGAACTTACGAAGTCGCGAGCGAAGAACGACAACGACTGTCCGTTCTGGTGGAATGAGAACCAGAAGAAGATTGCGATACCGAGAACTGCGAACAAAGCAGCCATACGCTGTTTGATTTCCTTTGCCATTGCAGCCTTTTCTTCTGCTGTATATTCAACAACCTTTGCAGTGTCTTTCTTTGCTGGTTGCGGGAATTTCTTCTTGGAAATGAGGAAGATTGTCAACGAGATTGCCATTGCAACAACCGATGCGATAAACGAGAAGTGAATACCTGAGTTGAATACATCAATGTATGACGAGCAGAATTCGGTAGTACCCTGAACCAACGACGGATCAATAACCGACTGCGACATTGTTGCTGTGAATTTTTCGGTAACATCGCCACCATTGATGACATCGTGGCAAAGAGCAGGCATATCAGCATTGTAAACAAAATTGTGAATCTTCAACCACCACTCACGAATCAACGGAGCGATAAATGGAGCGATAACACCGCCGATGTTGATGAACACGTAGAAAATCTGGAAACCGCTGTCGCGTCTTTCCTTAGCTTCTGCCAATGCTTCTGGACCCTTCTTTGCAGCTTCAGCTTCGAAGTTGTCGTACATCTTACCTACCAAAGCCTGAAGGTTGCCCTTGAACAAACCGTTGCCGAATGCAATCAAAAGCAAAGAGATGCAAGTTACGATAAGGATTGTCCACCATGCGCCACCGCCATCAACGATAAATCCGTTTGCATCTGTTCCGAACAGAGGAATAGACAAAGCAACATAACCCAATGCCATCACAATGAGACCCCACTGGATAGTACGGTTGTAGTTCTGCGTCTTGTCGGCAATTATACCACCTACCAAGCTCAATATGTAAATGAGGCAGTAGAATACCGAATAGATTGCGCCAGCCTGAGCATCGGACAAACCGAACTTCGACACGATGAACAACGCAAGAACGGCATTCATAATATAGTATCCGAAGCGTTCTCCCATGTTGCTAAGTGCAGCTGCTATCAATCCTTTCGGATGATGCCTCAGTGCTGTAATTACATAATAAACCAAGAATGGAAGCACTACTATTATTACTCCCAATAGAAACACCAATGTGCGGTGTTCAGTAAAAAACTCTTGAAACATACTTTGTTAATTTAAATTAAACCTATCGGACACCGTCCGCTTTAACAAGAGGCAAAGATATTACAAAAACCAATAAAGCAAACATTTTTTTCAAAATGCCAAACCGACAAATCGTATTCCCTATCAACGCATAACAAAAAATAAAGTAACTTTGCATACGCTTTTATACAAAAACACAATGAAAGGAATCAGCTTAATACTAGTCGCATTATTGGCACTAACTATGCAGACCTCAGCACAAAAACTGGCAGAACATGTAATCCTTATCGGTCTGGACGGCTGGGCTGCCCACGACCTCGACAATACTCGCAACAGCATACCAAACATACGTAGCCTAATAAAAAACGGCAGTTGCAACATGCACAAGCGTTCGGTTCTGCCTTCCGATTCCGGAGTAAACTGGGCATCGATGTTCATGGGCGTAGGTCCCGAAATGCACGGATACACAACCTGGGATTCAAAAAAACACGACCTGCCATCATCCACCACAAACAAAAACGGCATCTTCCCCACCATATTCTCAATCATCCGCGACCAATATCCCAATGCCGAGACAGGATGCACATTCGAATGGGACGGCATAAAGTATGTTATTGACACTCTTGCAATAAGCCACGTACATTTCTTCAGCGAGGGCTGGGAACCTGTTGAAAAGAACTGCGACCACATTGTAAAGTACATCACAGAAAGCAAGCCTATGTTTTACGCAGCATGCTTCGATGGCCCCGATGGTCCTGGGCACAAATACGGATGGTACTCGGACGGATACTACGACTATATGGCTCGTGCCGACAAATGCGTCGGGCGCATAATACAGGCACTAAAAGATGCTGGCATATACGACAATACAATAATCATCGTAACTGGCGACCACGGCGGACACGACCATGGACATGGCAGTCTGGCAATGGAAGACATGGAAAGTCCGCTCGTAATATTTGGAAAAAATGTACGACCAGGCTACATGTACGACAGCCCAATTGCACAATACGATGTGGCTGCAACCATAGCCTACATACTTGGGATCGAAATGCCAGATGTATGGCGAGGAAAACCAGTAAAACAGGTATTTATACGATAAACAAAACCACTGCTCGACTTATACGACAGTCAATCATTCTCCGTTATAGAAAACGGAAAAACATTCTCCAATTCTACCTGCACAATATTTTCCAAAACTTTTCGTTTATTTTGGACACTAATAATGAAAAAAATTTTATTATTTTTGTGGCTTAATTTATTTTGAAGTAAAAACACAACACATGAAACTGAAAGTTTTATTTGTAGCACAGGAAATTGCACCGTATGTTCCTGACAATGAGATGTCACTAGCTTGCCGCAAACTGCCGCAGGGAATTCAGGAACTCGGAAACGAAATACGCATATTCATGCCCAAGTTCGGCGTGATTAACGAAAGAAGAAACCAGCTTCACGAAGTCATAAGGCTCAGCGGTATGAACCTTGTCATCAACGATACCGACCATCCGCTTATCATAAAGGTTGCGTCAATACAGCCGGTTAGAATGCAGGTTTACTTCATCGACAACGAAGACCTCTTCCAGAAAAAATATATGGTCACCGACAAGAGCGAAGACAACTTTACAGCCGATGAAAAATCCATATTCTTCTCGAAGGGCGTAGTCGAAACAGTAAAGAAACTCGGCTGGGCTCCGAACATTGTACATTGCCACGGCTGGTTCTCGGCTATCTTCCCGTTCATGATGAGAAAGGTATACAAGTACGACCCATTGTTTGCTAACAACTGCAAGGTGGTTTATACAATATACAACGACCGCTTCTCGGGTAGCATTAACAAGGATTTTGCAAAGAAACTTGTCGAAAAGGAAGCAAAAATCGAAGACTTGGAAAGAATAAGCGACCCAACTTGGGAAAACATAACCAAACTGGCAATCGACTATTCCGATGGCGTGATACTTGGCTCTCAGGACATCGACCCCGAAATAATAAAGTACATAAAGGACAGCGGAAAACCTATGCTCGAATACTCCGACAACGACACATTATCCGCAAATTGTGAACAATTCTACTCAAAAGTCATTGAAAAGCAAGACTAATGAAAAGTTTCTTTAAGGCAAGCCATCTGCTCGTATATGTACTTACAACAATCCTAGCCTTTGCAACAATAGCTTGCAAGGACGACGATTCGGCAATAGGTACTGGCATTATGCCAAACAGCGATATGATGGAATTCAGATGCGACACCCTTGGCATTCAGACATTCGCAACTAGGGACACTCATGTAGAGACTCAGAACAGAACCGTAAACCCGATAGGAATCATTAACGATCCATTTTTCGGACAAACTACTGCTTCATGCGCATTCCAAGTATTGCTATCTTCCAACAATGTACAATTGTCCCGTGAAATCGACACCACCAACCTGTCGGGAGTAAAACTCACACTACAATTAAAATACGATAACATATACGGAAGCCCAGAATCGGCAATGAAACTAAATGTCAACAGATTGCTCACCGACATATCATACGATTCAACATATTATGAAGACACGCAATTCGACGCTTCGCAATACGAACTTCTGGAATCCATTGACTTGACAACCAGCCCCGACAGCGTAATAAAAGTAGAAATGCCACAGAATCTTGTCGAATCCATAATAAAGCAAAATGCAAGACAGGAAACTTGGAACAACGAAGATTTTGTAAGCTTCTTCAAAGGTATATACGTAACACCAGAACTAACTTCTGGCGATGGATGCCTATACTCATTCAACCTTATCAATAGCAAGTCAAAAATGGTACTCACCTACAATGATACCTGCTCATTCGACTTCATTATAGGCGAATATGCTGCGAAAATTAACTTGTACTCGCACGACTACACCAACGCCGACAGCGAACTGAAGGAAGCTATCGACAATCCCGATCAGCCATCAAAATACTGCTACATACAAGGTCTTGCCGGACTGAAGACAAAAATAAAGTTCCCCGAACTTGAAAATCTGTTCGACTCAACAAACATAATAATCAACAGAGCACAACTCAAAGTTACCATAAAGGAAGGCTCCACAAACGACATACTTCCTTCACCAACAGCAATGAGCATGACAAAAATACTCAGCACCGGACTCTTCGACTTTCTCGAAGACTACAAGTCAAACAGCAAAAACTTCGGTGGCAAGTTCGAGGCAAGCGACAACTCATATACTTTCAACATCCCACTGCACCTGCAAAGCCTGCAGTCGGGAGAACCAGACTACGGAATATACATGGTGGCCAACGACAATAGAATTATCCCGTACAGGGCATTATTGTATGGAGGTTCACATGAAGATTATAGCGTTAAGATAATAGTTTATTACTCAAAATATTAGCAACATGTGCGGAATTGTTGGATACATAGGCAATAGAGATGCATACGAGGTTCTGATTAAAGGACTGAAACGATTGGAATACAGAGGCTACGACTCGGCCGGAATCGCAATATACAACGGAAGTAAGTTCAACGTATACAAATGTCACGGAAAAGTCAGCGACCTTGAACAGCACATTGCAGGAAAAGATGCCACAGGAAACATTGGTATTGGTCACACGCGCTGGGCAACCCATGGCGAACCAAATGATGTCAATGCACATCCACACGAATCAATGAATGGAAAATTCATATTGATACACAACGGAATCATTGAGAACTATGCCAAGTTGAAAGCTACTCTCGAAGAAAAAGGCTATACCTTCAAGGGCGAAACCGACTCCGAAGTGCTGGTCAATTTCATTGAATACATATACAATGAAAGTCACGAGAAGGACGAATATTTTACTCCTGATGATGCTGTACGTGCAGCTTTGCAACTGGTGGAAGGCGCATACGGAATCGTGGTAATGAGTTCCGAAGACCCAGAAACCCTTACAGTGGCCCGCAAAGGTAGCCCGATTGTAATTGGACTTGGCAATGGTGAATATTTTGTCGCATCCGATGCTTCACCTATAATAGAATATACCAATTCGGTAATCTACCTCAACGACCTCGATGTTGCAACAATCAGCAAAACTGGTTTCAACCTTGCAAATCTCAAGGACCGCAGGGCAAAAATCGACATTCAGCAGGTTGACCTTCGCCTCGATGAAATCGAAAAGAACGGCTTCGACCACTATATGCTCAAGGAAATCTACGAACAGCCACGAGCAATTGCCGACACATACCGCGGTCGTCTGAGCCTCGACACAAAGAACCTTACCCTTGGTGGTCTTCACACCGTAATGGCAGAACTGAAAGAGGCGAAGCGAATCATAATCGTTGCCTGCGGAACAAGCTGGCATGCCGGACTTGTAGGCGAATATCTGTTCGAAGAGTTTGCCCGCATACCTACCGAAGTGGAATACGCATCGGAATTCAGGTACAGGAATCCAATCATCAACAAGGGCGACATTGTGATAGCAATTAGCCAGAGCGGTGAAACTGCCGATACGCTTGCAGCAATACAGCTTGCAAAAGAAAGAGGTGCAATCGTTCTCGGAATTTGCAATGTTGTAGGTTCAAGCATTCCGCGCGAAACTGTAGCAGGTGTTTACACCCACGCAGGACCAGAAATCGGTGTTGCATCAACCAAGGCATTCACCACGCAAATCACAGTGCTGACAATGATGGCTATGCAGGTTGGTCTAGCAAACAAGGGCCTTACCGAAAAGGAATTTACCGACCTAGTAGATGAACTATATGCAATTCCTCAGAAAGTTGATCTAATCCTCCAGAAGAGCGAAAGCATCAAGCAGATAGCTGAAAAAATAAAGGACGCAACCAACAGCATCTACCTCGGACGTGGATACCTCTACCCAGTTGCACTCGAAGGTGCATTGAAGCTGAAGGAAATTTCGTACATCCATGCCGAAGGTTACCCATCAGCCGAAATGAAACACGGACCTATCGCCCTTATCGACGAAAAGATGCCTGTTATCGTATTGGCTACCAAGGATAAATCATACGACAAGATTGTGTCCAACATTCAGGAAGTAAAGGCACGCAAGGGCGTTGTAATAGCAATCGTTACCGAAGGCGATACAACCATCAAGGAAATGGCTGACTATGTAATCGAAGTTCCTTACTCCGACTTCGCACTTGCTCCCCTTCTGACGGTAGTTCCGCTGCAACTTATTGCATACTACATCGCTGTGATGAGAGGTTGCAATGTAGACCAGCCACGAAATCTTGCAAAATCAGTAACAGTCGAATAAAAAACTGAAATGAAGCGACTTGTAAAAATATTAGTGATATTGTTCTCTTTGGCGGCAATTGCTGCGTGTTCAACAGAAAAGAATACGCCAATGAACCGTTTTTATCACAGCACAACATTGAAATACAACATATATTTCAATGGACGCGAGTCGTACAAGAAAGGCATTAACAAGATAAACGACCAAAACAGCGACAACTACGCACTGATTCTGAGCGTATTCACCGACAGCAAGGAAGAAAATGCAAGCATTGCCAACGGCGAAATGGAAAAGGCAATCCAGAAGTCGGCAAAAGGCATAAAAATACACTCGATAACCAAAAAGCCAAAACCTACAGGCAAAGCAATGTCACCGAAGGAAAAGGAATTCATGGCACAAAACGAATTCAACAAATGGGTTGAATATTGCTATCTGCTTATGGGTAAAGCTTATTTTATCAAACGCGACTATCTGCAAGCACGACAGAACCTCGAATATGCCCTTCGGCAATATCCGAACTCAAAGGCTCAGCCAGAAATGGCAATGTACCTCGTTAGAACATTCTGCGAAGACAAGAAGTTCAAGGAAGCGAAAGAAGTTCTCGACAAGATTGATGCCGACAAGAAGATTACCAAGAAAACCGAAGGTTACTATGCTGCAGTGTGCGCCGACTACTACCTGAAGCAGAACAATACCGAAGAAGCTGCCGAGAAACTAAAAACAGCAATAGAAAAGACTAAGAAGCGTACCGATAAATTAAGATACACATACATTCTTGCTCAGCTCAACGAAAAGGAAAACAAGTTGAACGATGCATACAAATGCTACGAAGCAGCATCGAAGCGCAACAGAATATATGAAATGGAGTTCAACGCCCGCATAAACATGGCAAAATGCCATAGCGGAAAAGGTAGCAACAAGGAAATCTTCAAGTTGCTGAACAAAATGCTAAAGGACGAAAAGAACAAAGAGTACCGCGACCAAATTTACTACGCTATTGCAGAAGTAGAACTGAGGTCGGGCAAGGAAACCGAAGCTATTGAACACTACAGGAAGTCCTCTGAAGTAAGCATGGGCAACGACTACCAAAAAGCATTGTCGTGCTTAAAATTAGGAGAATTGTACTATGCTAAACTGGAATACAAGAACGCCTACTTGTATTACGACACGTGCATGCAGTTCCTGCCCGAAAGTCACGAAAACTTCAAGGAAATACAAACTTTGTCGAAAAACCTGTCGGAACTTGTCACCTACACCGATATAATTGAATTCGAGGACAGCGTTCAGAAAATAGCTAAGATGAGTGACAAGGAACGCAACAAACTGATTGACGGACTTATTGCAAAAGTGGTAGAACAGGAACGCCTCGAACGGGAACTTGCACAGCAGGAAAACTTAAATTCATACCTTTTCGACCAGAAACGTGGTGAAACCAATACAGTAGGAAGTTCTTCGGGAAAATGGTACTTCTACAACCCCGCACAATTAAGCTACGGAAAGAACGAATTCCAGAAAAAATGGGGCAACAGAAAAAACGAAGACCATTGGCGACGCAGAGACAAGACTGTTGTTGCATTTGATATGGGCGACGACAGCGAAGCTTCAGACAGCGTTGTAGCCGATGCAAAACCAAAGAACGAAGATCCAAAGAGCCGTGAGTATTACTTGCAGGACTTGCCTCTTACCGACTCGGCAATGCAGGAGTCGCACAAGCGAATCGAAAACTCACTATACAACGCAAGCAAAATTTACAAGGAGAAATTCGGCGACTATCATAAAGCAATTAACAGCTACGAGGATTTGAACAAGCGTTATCCTAACACCGACTACCAACTCCTATCCTACTACGACTTGTATATACTAAATACGCTAATAAAGGACATTCCTCAAGCTGAGAAATACAAGAATTTGATTATCACTAAATACAGCAACACAAACTACGCAAAATTGCTCCAAAACCCCAACTTTGTGAAGGAACAGGAAGAAATTCGCAAACGAGAAGAACAACTCTATGCTAATACTTACGATGCTTTCATGCGCGGAGAATGGAGCACGGTACAACGCAATGCAACAAACTTTATAAACAACAACAGCGACAGCGACTTGGTTCCGCATTTTGACTTTCTCAACACAATGTGTACTGCAAGAAACGCAGATACAACCAAGTTCAAGTTAGCATTGCTCGATTTCATCGACCGCCATCCAAAGCACGAACTTAGACAGGCAGCAGAAAACCTATTATCGTACTTTGGAACATCCGACATGGATGCACTTATAGCCGACCTGAAATCACGTCCAGAAGTTGTAAAACAGCAGAACAAGGAAGGCGAATCGGAATCATTCGCCGAAGAAACCACCGAAGCAGAATACACCTTCGACGAGATGGCAGAACACTACTATGTCGTTTACTTCAAATCGGAACAGGTTGACGACAAACGACTTGCATTCGAAATCCGCAACTTCAACATCTTCAACTTCAACATGCGTACCTTCAATGTGGTAACGAGCACTTTCAACAGCAACTACTCCTTGATAACAGTACGCCCGTTCCGCAATATGCGCCAGTCGGTCAACTACTCGAAGATGATTGCCAACAGCGATGATGTCTTCAATAAGCTCAGAAATGTGGACTACAAGATATTTGTAATTTCAGCCGACAACTTCAAGCAACTTACTGCCAGCAAGAACCTGAATGCATATATGGAGTTCTACAACGCCAACTACAATAAATAATTGCTCAAAGCAATCCTTTTAAAACATCATAACAATGAAAACAAGGGTATTAGCCATTATCATTTCGATACTCGCAATAATTTTGTGCGAAGGTTTTATCAATAACATGTCGGCACAATCGCCATACGATGCTGACAACACCAACGGAAAGTATGTGGACATGTCCAAGCCAATAATGATAACTTTGAAATTTGAGGAAACAGACCCCGATGAATCGCTCTGCGAATATTGCAGGTACGACGCACAGGGCAAAATTATCGAATACGGATGCCTGGTCGGCCAGTTCGACTACGAAACATTCATCCGCATGTTCAAGATTCATTACAACGGCGAAAAGATTGATTCGGTACAATGGAAGGAAGTAATCAGCGGGTATGCTTCTGAAAAAATGGACTTGATTTTCAAGAAAGGCACAAGCTTCTACGACCAGTTTACTGGCGATACG
>JAEEGK010025260.1_pt1 | contig 12218 bp, 9 predicted proteins | sample 8958771 | NCBI WGS metagenome assembly JAEEGK01 (sample SAMN16246547, study PRJNA631951) | gut metagenome | biome: gut microbiome; feature: rumen; material: SC-attached | host: Bos | place: Iran: Karaj | collected 2018-10 | reverse complement strand
CGGCACGTGGAACCGCTATCCAGACCCAATGCAGCGCGACCCAAAGGCGATGCTCGCCGCCATCAAGGGTGTTACACCCGACAATATGGTAATGGGCAACGGCAGCGACGAAATCATCGACCTGCTCTACCGCATCAGTTGCAACCCTCAGAAAGACAACGTAATATCCATATCGCCAAGTTACGGAATGTATTTCACACTCGCCAACTTGAACGACGTGGAATTTCGCGAAGTGATGTTGGATGACGACTTTGAGTTCCAACCCGAAGACATCCTCGCCCGCGTGGACGACAACACAAAGATGATACTCCTCTGCTCGCCCAACAATCCGACGGGCAAGTCGTTTGACCCGCAGAAAATCCTGACTATCGTCAAGCAATTCCCCGGACTTGTGGTAGTGGACGAGGCTTACAACGACTTCTCCCCCACTGAATCACTCATCAAGTATCTCCCACAATACGACAATCTTGTAATATCGCAGACATTCTCTAAGGCGTGGGGACTTGCATCCATCCGTGCCGGCATTGGCTACATGAGCAAAGAACTCGCCGCAATAGTCAACAAGGTGAAAATGCCCTACAATATGGACGGCTTCACACAAAAGACCATCGTGGAACGCCTTGCCGACCTCGATTCGTTCAATAAGACCGTGCAACTCCTCATATCGGAGCGCGACCGCATCATGGCTGAACTCTCAAAACTCAGCTACATTGAAAAAGTGTTCCCCTCGGATTCCAACTTCTTCATGATACGCACACCGCGCCACGCCGAATTGATGCAATACATGATTAAAAACGGAGTAATCCTCCGTTCTCGCCACTCAATGGCAAAATGTCAAAACTGCATCCGCATCACAGTTGGCACTCCCGAACAGAACGATTTGCTGATTAAATTGATGAAGGAATTCTAATATTGTGGAAAGCTGGCGGCTCGCTCGCTTATACACACACAACAAAAAAAGAGGTTTGGATTTCTCCAAACCTCTTTTTGGTTATTGTTTTGTTGCGGGAACGTTCCCGACTTATCGTCTATTAGTTGAGGTACTTCGGACGAGCTACGTGCTTCATTGTGCAGGGAGAGAAGGTGTAGCTGAAGTTGATCATAGCAGTGGTGTACTGATCACCGTACTTACCACCCTTGTTGTTGCCACGAACTGCCTTCTGCATCTGTGCGCCAAGGCCGGTAGGCATCTTCTTGCCGAAGCCAAAGCTTGACATACCATCGAGGTAGTCGTTGCCCTTACCCTTGCTGCCTACGAGAACATGCTGGAGAAGCTCGAAACCGATACCAAACTTCTTGGTAGCCTGGTACTTGAAACCGAGACCGAAGGGAAGTGTCCATGCGCCAGTGTAATAATGGCGACCTTCTGCTTTGAGAGAACGGGTGCTTACCCAAACGTTCTGGTTGTTAACACGGATGGAGCTTTTCGGATTGTAGAGGGCACCACCGAAACCAACGGTGATGTAGCCTGCCCACTTCTGACCAAAAGTAGATTCAGGAGTGATGTCCTTCGGCTTCAGGAAGTAGAAATTGAGCATTGCGTTGATGTCAAACGTCCAGGTGCGGAAGTTGAGACGACGACCCTTGGGATTCTTTTTCTCGTCATAGGTGTAGTCGACATCAGAATCAGCGTCAAAACCCTGCAACCTCGAAAGGAGGAAGTTTGCTCTCCAGCTGAAACGCTCAGCAAACCTGTTTTCGTAACCGATTTGCAAAGAACCATTCATTGTGTGCCACGGAATACCATGACCCTCAACAGGCGCGATGTCCGTCTCGGCAACATTGCCACCTATGCCAGCGTAGATGCTGTGGCGGGTGGACCTCCACGATGCCTGTGCGAAAGCACCGCTTACTGTGAATAATGCCACTAAAACAAAGGCTATTACTTTTTTCATAATTTTATAATAATTAATATTTGTTGTGTTATTCAAAACTCTTTCCGATTTCCGCAAAATGTAAAATACGGCTTTACAAATAGCCTATACTACTCGCGAAAATCTTTGCAAATATATAAAGAATTTTACATTCGTAGCAAAAAAATCAGAAAAAAAATCAAAAAAATTGAAACTTTTTTCTATGCTATTGTTTTTCAATTTGTTACAAAGAGTTAAATACGCCACTTTTACTTCAAAAACCGGTAATGAAGCGTGAATATTGCGGTAAAATAGGTGTCGTTATAACCTGAATTGCCTCGTTTGCCACCCGTTGCAAGCGACGCAATGCCACCACTGCGACGGTCGGCAAATATCTTGGTCATCTCGCTCGGCGGTGTGACACCCTGCTGGTCATAATTGAAATAATAAGAAGAACAGTCGTCTATATAATCGGTGGTGGTGAAATGCTGCAAAAACTCAACGCCAAAGGATATGTCGCTCGTAACCTGATACTTGAATCCCAATCCTACTGGAATGCTGACAACGGTGAGCTTGTACGGGTCGTTGGCTGAGACAACATACTCATTGACACCATCCCTTGCCAAAAACTCCACGCCTGTGCCCTGTCCCTCAGTGCACAACGGCTGAAGCTCATACCACTGCCCTTCGTATTTGCCCTTCGGGTTGAAATGGAGCAGTGCAAGCTCTACGCTGATGTATCCAGCCCATTTTTTCCAAAACAATCCTTTGCCGCCACTAAATCTCGACATATCTTTCTCGCGAAGGAAATAATATTCGCCGCCAATGCCAAATTCCAACAGGTTGCTCTTGAAATTGAGGTTGCGGCTGCGACGTGCAGTATTGTTGGCATTTACGTCGTCGGCAGCCACTTTGGAGAATGTAAAAGTAAACTTGCCCGAAAGCCTATCAGCAAGGCGGTATCTGTAGCCAGCCATCGTCGACAGCTTAAGAATGCCGGGGTCCATGTCCTTGAAATTGAAAAAGTGACCTCCGTTTTCGTCGCCGCCCCCTAGGTCGCCCATAAATATATTGCCGCCAACGCCAGCCACGACAGAGTGACGAGCATTTTTCCATGTCTGCTGCGCCGAAGATGTGCCGAAGGATGTAGTCAGCAACAAAAAGACTATTATAATATGTGTGTGAATATGTTTCATAATAACTATAAAACGCAAGAATATGTTTTTTAGTGTGGAGTGCAGGCATCCTTGCCTGCGACAGGCGGGCAGGGATGCCCGCACTCCACACTCCAACTCCAACTCAATTCCTCTTGTCAACACCCCAGAGGAGCTTGTTGCGCAATGTGGAGAAGAAACTCGTACCGCTCAGGCGGAGGAGTTTGAGTTTTTTGGGGGATTTTTTGATTGTAAGTTCCTCGCCGAAGGGCAGGCAAGCCTGACGGTAGTCGAGGGAAACAAGATAATTTTTTTCACGGCCGTCAGCCTCGATGCGCAAAACGTTGTCGTCGCTGATGACCATAGGACGCACCGACAATGTGTGAGGCGACACCGGCGTAAGTACGAAATTGCCGCTGCCCGGCAGGATGATGGGACCTCCCGCGCTAAGCGAATAGGCGGTGCTGCCAGTAGGCGTAGCAATTATCAAGCCGTCAGACCAATAAGTATTGAGGTATTCGTCGTTGAGGAAAACCTTGATGCTAATCATGGAACTCGTATTGACCCTCATTATCGTCACTTCGTTGAGGGCGATATTAAGGTTTCCAAAACGCTCCGACGTGCTCGACGTCTCTATCAAAGTACGTGTCTCCAAAGCCGTGCGCCCCTCCAAAATTTCGGTGAGGGAATCCTGCAACGTGTTTTCGGAGACGTATGTGAGGAATCCAAGGCGTCCGCTATTGATGCCCACCACCGGAATGTCGGCGAGTATGGCGTAGGGTACGCTTTCAAGCAGGGTGCCGTCGCCACCAATGCTGATGAGCAAATCGAGACCTTCCGGCAGCTTGAAACTATTTATAAATGTGCCTGTGATTTTTGGCGTAAAATACAGCGTCTGCTCGATACTACGCAGGAATTCCTCATAGACGTATATCTCGCAGCCGTTGCGGTTGAGCATCTCGAATATCTTGTAGATGCTCTTATGAAAGTCAGGTCCAAACTTACGTCCAAAAATAGCAACTTTCATGGCTGTTTGTCAAATTTGGCGACGGGGATAAGATTGAACGGGAGGTTGATTATCTGACTGTACTCCTCGCCAAGGCCTTGCATGTCCTCGTCAATCTCCTTGTAATACCAATTGATGGTGATGTCGCTCTTCTCCTTGAGCCCCTGCAACAGAAGAAGTATCTGTATCAACTGCTTGCTCGACGCCGTATTGAAATATTCCAGCTTCATGTCGAACACAGTCTGCGGGTTGGGGTTTTTGCAGTAATTGGCAAACCACTCGAGGATGGGAGCGTAAAACTCCACCGCATCCTCCGGCAGCGACATGCGTGTCAAAAGGAATATACCCTTCTCGGCATCTAACAACACCCCGGGGGTGTCCACTGTTGGTTCTTTTACAAATGGTTCCATTTATAGCGTTAATTATTATAATCTCGTTAGTCCACTTTCATTACGTCCACCTTCGCCATGAAGAAATCCCTGCCTCCTCCGGCGTCAACGATGCTGTACTCTATCTTGGAGCCCGACTTGCGCCTGATGTCGATGAATCCAAGACCCGTGGATATTGGGTCGTTGTTGAAGTTGAACAATATCTTGTTGTATTCCTTGGAAAGCCCGGTATTGTCCATCGAATCTATGCGTTCGATGCGCGCCGACAATGCGGCAGACTTTTCCTTGGCGACGTAATTGCCAGCTAAAAGCGAAAACCTGTCGGCGTGCTCCTTGATGTAAAACACACCTGCCTTCCATCCTGTGTAGCCCTCCTTGTTGTCGGCGTGCTTCACAATGTTTTGCAGCAACTCCACCATCACGCCATACAGTTTGATGCGCGTCTTGGTCTCGCTCATTCCGCTCTTCAATATCGAGAGCAACGACAACAAGTTTTCCTGGTCGAAGTCGCCCTTGAACGACAATGTGTAGCTGTTTCGATTGAAGTTTTCGTGTACGTCAATCAAATGCTGTATCGTATAGACCTCCTTGCCGTCGTCGGTAGCCTGACCGCCAGACGTATCGATTTCGGTGGTGAGGTAGAAATAGGAATGAGCCTCGTCAACAGGCTTGATTAGATAGTCGAGCTTGTTGCCGGAGCGTTTTGCCATCTCAATGAGTCCCAAACTCGCGCCCCCCTCTGGCGTGAAGCCCACTGTGGTGCGGGTCTCGCGGCTGAGTTCTTTGAGCCCGTCGGCGTCGAGATGGTTGATGGTCTCCAATTTCTCACGCAGCGCCGACTCCTCCGAACGGTTCATCAGGTTGCCGGTGGCGATGATATATTTGTGCCGCTTCTTGAATATTACCACAATGGCAGAATTGTCGTCGGAATTGCTTCCCACTGCCTGATGGGCGGTGATGTTTTGAAGACCTTCGCCCATTATGTAGTATATCCTCGACCTCATTTTCCGTGTGTCGTCCGCCTTCGCCAAATTGGTCTTGGCGAGTTCGAGTATATTCATAACGAGGTGCGCGGTTACTTCACCACGATAGACATACTCCAAGTCGTCCTTCTCGATGTCACGGAAATGGTCGTATATAAAGTCCAGCGACTGTTCCATATTCAGTTTTTTTTGCTTTAATTTTGGTATGCGCATCAACATTGCGGTGCAAAAATCTTGCCACCGTCAGCCCATTAGCATTATGCGTCGGCAGCATTGCCAAAATTGAATGGCATCGTGTTGCCGCCCGCGCCATCGGTGTTTTTGATGCGACCAAAACGCTGCTCGTACTTCGACACATTGTCCTGCAAGGCAATCAACAGCCTCTTAGCGTGTTCGGGAGCAAGTATCACGCGGCTCTTGACAGACGGCCGGCGCATACCGGGCATCAATTTCAAAAAGTCGATTACAAACTCCGAACTCGAATGTGTGAGCATCGCGAGGTTAACATAATTGCCGTCAGCCACGTCCTCGGGGAGGTCGATGTTGAGCTGCGGCGCGTTGTTGAGTTCTTCTGCCATTATAATGTTGTCAAAAAAATTTCCGTGGCAAATGTAAAAATTATTTTGCTAATTTCCGAATTTTTTGTCGATATATTTTCGGCAACTGCAAGTTTTTTTTCAAAAAACACTTTGTTTCAGCACCCTTTGACTACCACTTCGCTGCGGGTATTGTCGCCTGTACACTTGCGGACGAAGATTTTGGCATCGATGCGCTCCTCCAATTCGGGTACGTGGCTGATGATGCCAACTTTGCGGCCTTGGAGATGGAGTTTTTGGAGCATAACGAGCACTGAATGAAGACTTTGCGAATCCAACGTACCAAATCCTTCGTCGATAAAGAGCATCTCTGACCCTCGCCCGCCCTGCATCATATCGCTAAGTCCTAATGCCAATGCCAACGACACCATAAAACTCTCGCCGCCTGACAATGTGGACACGGGACGGCGCACGCCCATCTCCAAATCGTCCACCAAAATTGCCAACGAATCACCGCCGCAACAAAGCCTGTATTTGCGGGTCAAGCCGGTGAGCCGCTTGTCGGCGTTGTGGAGCAAAATCCTCAATGTGTGTATCTGTGCAAGGTTTCTGAGGCGTTTGCCATCGCTGCTGCCGACGGCATTGTTGAGCGAAAGCCAATCGTCGTAATCCTTCTGTCGGGCAGCGCGGTCGGCAACAAGGCGGTCGTAAGTTGCCTTGGCGTTTTGGAGATGTTCTATTTTGGATTTTGATTCGCCAATGCGGGATTTCAGCGCGTCAGACTCGGTTTTGCACGACGATAGCAATGCAGCGAGCGAATCCACGGTTTCCTCTGCGTCGTCGGACTGCGATTGTTGCTGCAATTTAGCCTGAGTTTCAGCGATTTGAGCGGCGAGCATCTTGGATTTTTCCAACAACGACGCAAACACATTTGGCAACTGCGTCAACGCCACGGTAGCCGTGTGAGGCGTCGGCGCGGCATCGGGAAACATTTCTTTTAATTTTGCGACGGCATCGCAACCGTCCAAAATCCGCTGCAAATCTTCGGCATTTTTGGTCAACGCCTCCAACTTTTTGTCCAAATTCACAAAATCTTTTGCGGCAGTGTCGCTGTCGGTTTTAATTTTTTGGAGGGTAATTATATCTGCGGCGTGGGCTTCGATGGTCGGGAAATATTTTTGTAACGACAATACCAAATTGCTGCGCGTCAAGGCGTTAGTCTCAATATTGGCGGTAATGTTGGCGAGGTCGGCATTCTTGACAGCCAATGCGCTTTCCGTCTTTGACTTGGAATCTTTGGCGGTGATGAAGGCACGATTTTTAGCATCAAAATCTGCGCGGGCGTCGTCAAAAGCCTTTTTAAGTTGCTGATATTGAGCGTTTAATGCTTGGGCGCGTTGGTTGAGGGCGGCGAGGATGTCATTAACGGCTAAAATAAAAGCCTCCTCGTCCAATCCGCTGAAATCTTGCTCCAATTCACCGCCAAAATATGCGTATGCCTTCGCCTTGCGCTGAATGGAATGATTGAGCGTCTCCTCGGCCTTTGGAATGTCGGTTTGGGAGAGCCTGTTAATCTGTGTAATTTTCTCTTTTACAGCACCTTGCAACTTTCCAAGACGCTGACGAATGGTGTCGGTTTCGAGTTTTTTGGCGGCAAGGTTTTCTTTGGCGGTCTGCAACACGGCATCAAGCGCAGCCGATTGTTGCGACGCATACGGATGCACGAGGCTTCCGCACAACGGACAAGGCTCATTGTCAACGAGTTGCAGGCGAAGTTGTTTGAGATTTGCGGAGACGGCGAGCAATTGCTTGTTGTAATTGTCGTTCAAAATATTGTACTCGATTTCAAGCCTTTTTGATTCGCCTTCAAGACTGACTATCAGCGCATTGTCGGCGGTAGAATCGGTCTGCAACTGCTGCAACTGTTTTTGCAAGGCGTTGAGGTTTTCTGTGCCACGGCGGATGTCGCTAAAAACATCTCGGAGCATACCGACGTTGCCACTAAGTTTTGAATGTTTGGTCTTCATCGCGGTCAACGCATTGACATCAAAATCATTATATTGTTTCTCGTTGACTGTCAATTGTTTTTGGGCAGCGGCAAGAGCAGTTTCGGCGGCGGAAACCTGATCGGAAATCTGCGAAAGTTGCGATTTAAGTTTTTCGATTTCCGACTTTGTTGCAGTGGATTTTTGGTCGAGGATTGAGGCGTTTTTTATACCGTCAATCAATGCAACAATCTGAGAATCAACGGTCTGAATATTATCATAAAGAGCCTTATTTTCAGATGCTTTGTCATAATCCTGACGGCAACGTGCAATTTCATCGGCATTGTCGCGGATTTGGTTTTTCAGGGCTTCCAATAGCGACAGACTGCGACAAAATTCTGCGGACGTGGCTGTCAATTGCAATTGACGGTTTGTCAACGTTTCTTGTAGTTCGACGATGCGTTTTTTAGCCTCCAATTTGGCGGCGATTGCGGCAAGTTTTTGGTCGGAAACGGCTGACTCCTCCACAAGTTTTGCGAGGACGTCTTGCGCTGCGGAGATGTCATTATCGGTAATAACTTCCTGATTTTCAATATTTTTGGAAAGTGCATTAAGTTCCGCCTTGACCGCCGAAAACTTTTCAAAAACGCGCTTGGAAATTTTTTCGTAAATGTCGGTATTGGTCAACATTTGCAAAATCGCCGACTTTTCGTCACGGGTGGCAAAGAGGAATTTTGAAAATTGGTTTTGCGCCAACATCACCGACCTGATAAACCGATTGAAATCATAACCCGTCAACCGCTGAATCATCTCCGCAAATTCGGTTTTCTTTTCCGTAACTACCTCAATGCCACCATTTTTTGTCTTTTGACTGAGTGTGCGGCGGATGTCACGGAGTTTGCCGTCCTTCTTGCGCGAGGCATACCATTCGGCAATATAAATGCCGCCGTCGTCCGCCAAAAATTCCACCTTTGCCATCGCCTCCGACGTGCCTTTGCGCATAATGTTGCGGGCGTCGGCGGTCTTGATGTCGTCCTCGCTGTCAAAATCGTCCGACTGCAAGTCCTTGAACCTCGGCGTGTCGCCATAAAAAGCAAGGCAAATGGCGTCGGTGATGGTCGATTTGCCCGCGCCCGTATCGCCACAAATCAGGAAAAGCGGCGAATCCGCAAGCGGCGGCACGGTAAAATCAATGGTCGCCTCAGGCAGCGAGGCAAGGTTCAATATGTTGATTTTCAGTATCTTCATTATTCTTTAACGTCAATTATCGTCAATTTGTTCGTCAATTATCGTCAATTTCAATTTTTAATTATCGTCAATTTCTTTTACAAACGGCAAAATTGACGAAAATTTTTGTGTAATTGACGGTAATTTTCGTTTATAAAAACCGTCGGAGACGGCAATTTACGTTTCAGCAATTTCGTCAATTATTGTGCGCAACATATCCGCGTGGCGGTCAGAGAGTTGCGTGTGAGTGCGGGCTTGGTAAATGTCGGAAATTACGGTCATTGGATCCATAGTCTGCAATTGCTCCACCGACATCGGGGCATCGTCGCCCAAAATGCTCCCGCCCGAAATCCCAACGAGTTGGAATCCACAGAATTTTGCCTTTTTGTCTTTCAACAACTCGTTGATAATCCGCGCTTTAACTTCGGGGCTTCTCAATTCGGGGCTTAATGCAACCTCAATGAACATTTCCTCGTCGTCGGGCAATTGCTGCAAGGCGTTGGCAACGGTCTCAAAATCGGACAATTTGTCAGGAACGCGGAGCAACTTGACCACGTGCGGCAATTCAACGGTGTGAATTTCAGAGAGTTGCCGTCCGTCAAAATCCACAATGCTCAACGAGTGCGGATAATCTTTTTCGGAAAACGACATTGGAATCGGCGCACCCGAATACCAAATATTTTCGCGACCGCCCGCCCGTTGCCGACGGTGAATGTGTCCGAGCGCGATATATGAAAAATCTTCGGGAAAATCCTGAGGGTCAATGTTTTCGAGTCCGCCAACAGAGTCGTCGCGGGTGGCTACAATTACGTTGCCAACACCTTTATTGTATGTTGCGCCGATTGTGGTAAGATGTCCGACGCCAATAATCGGCACTTGACGCTCGCCGCGCACCTTGACCGCCGCATCGAGCATCCGTCTATAAAACTCTGAAACAGAAGGTTTTTCGCCGCCCATCGACATCACATCGCCGCGCCTAAGATATGGCACGGCGCACACTATCGCACTGCCAAAATCTATCACCATTTTGTCAAAGCAAATCCCCTCGTCGTCCCGTGCCACGCTGCCCACAACCTCGGCATTGAAGTAATGCAAAATTTCCTTCGGCGCATTGAGATACGACTGCGAATCGTGGTTGCCCGAAGTTATCACGATTTTGAGCGTCGGAAACTTCGTGTGCAGCGTCTCAATGAGATTGTAATACATATTTGCGCTGACATTCGACGGCGTCGCACTGTCAAACACATCCCCCGCAACTATCATCAAGTCAGGAGATTGTACTTCTATCGTTTTGATTAATCTTTTGAAAAAGATTTTCCACTCGCAAGTGCGGTCATAACCTGCGAGGGATTTTCCAATGTGCCAATCGGCGGTATGTAGGAGGCGGAACATAGTTATTTCTTATTTTTTATAAATCCTTCTTGATCGTATCCCCGATGGTATCGGTGAATTGCGGCTATCAACTCTGATAGTTGCGGATTATCAGAAGTGATTTTGCCGTATTTTGCAAATTGGTCGTTGTAACGAATTGTGCTACCATTTGAAATGCGAAGTTCGTAATCGTTTGGTATTAAAAACGTTGCACGGTTTCCCAAATATTGCTGAAACTCATTTTGGAAGATGGCAACACCCGCCAAATCAAGGTCGCCAAAATGAATGTATGGGTTTGGTATGAGAGATAACCAACGAACCAAATCTCCGTTTTGCGGATAGCGGGACACAAATAAAAGTCGATTTCCTCTATTTAGTTGTTGGTCAAACAGATACAACTGTTGTTTTATATGACGAAAATTCTCACAGTTTTCGATGCCGACAACCACAATGTCATCAGGTATGCTAAATTGTTCATAATCTGCAACAAAAAAGAAACTTCCGTCAGGCGGAAAAATCGTTATGTTTTCGCCGTTAAGAGTGGCGATAATCGGCTCGCAACTATTAACAAGGAATCCATAAAAAGAGCGTTGTTTCTGAAATTTGGAATTGCCCGTTACACTAACTTGCTCCGCTCTGCCTGAGGATTCTTGTAGCAACAGATCCAGTGTACTTTCTAAATCGCGAATGTCAAATTTACTTTCTAAATAATCGCGAAACGAACTAACATCAGCAACTCTGAAACTTTTGCGACTGCCGTGCGTTACCGGCAACAATATACCGTCCGAGCGCATTTGTTCAAAACATTCGCCTTTTAATTTGCCCGACGGCAATATTTCGCCATTTGATAGGCATATCAGTTTTTCTATAAGTGCAGCCGTTAGTATCATCTTATTGTCAATAAAGTTTTAACAATTGTATTGCTGTTGCTGTCCTTGCTCAACGAATATGTATATTTATAGGCTTGGGCATTGTAAGTAGTTGGGGAACTGTTGATTAGATTGATGTTGCGTACATTGGCAAATTGCAAAATGCCTTCTACATTGTCGGGGTGAAGTTTGCCTATTTCATCCATCATACAATGCAACTTGAAGTCGCCGAACTTGCGGGATATTTTACGTTTGAAAACGTTGATTAACATAATGTTGACCATCGCTTTCACCAAAATATCCGTACCGTCAGAACCGACATTAGTAAGTTTGTCCGTCCAATTGGTTTCATTGTCGTTTTCTTTGACTTTGAATTCTAATTTGAACGAGTCTGAAAGCGTTATTTTGTCGCGTTTTTGCTCGGCGTCCATCATTTCCACCAATCTCATAAGCAAATCAACAGCCCTTTTGTTGGTACGCTCCACGGTATCTTGATCGGAAAACAGGTTCAATTCTCCGACAGACAAATTATTTTCGTCGCAAAAACGTTTTATGTTAAGAAGTTGCTGCATCAAACGGTCGTCGCTTTCCACTGTCCTTAGTTCGATTTTCTTGATGACACCGGCAAAATTATTGTCTCGAAAATCGCGGTTAATGTCGTTGATGGTATCTTTGATGTCAGAATTGTGTTCTTCCAAATCGCCAACTTCCTTTGCAATACGCTGAATGATAGTTGCATACTGACGACTTGTGCGTCCACGGTATTCCTCAATTTTTTTGTTGCTGACAAAATCGTTGAGTTCAGCGGCAAACTCCATATAATCAGTGTCTGTGTTGAAATCAGT
>JAEEGK010025257.1_pt1 | contig 12219 bp, 11 predicted proteins | sample 8958771 | NCBI WGS metagenome assembly JAEEGK01 (sample SAMN16246547, study PRJNA631951) | gut metagenome | biome: gut microbiome; feature: rumen; material: SC-attached | host: Bos | place: Iran: Karaj | collected 2018-10 | reverse complement strand
TTCCCTGCCACCGATGCGCGGAAACTGAAAGACCTGATGTATGAAAGTCTTACAACTCGGTAAGTTCTACCCCATCCGCGGCGGCGTGGAAAAGGTGATGGAGATGCTCACGGAAGGTCTCTCCACCCGGGGCGTGGACTGCGACATGCTCTGCGCCAGTTTCGACGGCAACAAAGAGATGCAGATCATTCCGCTCAATGCGCACGGCCGAATCATCGTGGTGCCAACATTGCTGAAAGCGGCCGGGACGATGATCGCTCCGAAGATGATCGGCTGGCTGCGGAAACACGCTGCCGAATACGACATCATCCACATTCATCACCCCGACCCGATGGCAGCCTTGGCCCTGCGGCTGAGCGGCTATCGCGGACGCGTGATTGTGCACTGGCACAGCGACATCCTTTCGCAGCGCTTCTTCCTGTTTTTCTACAAGCCGCTGCAGAATTGGCTGATCAAGCGGGCTGAAAAGATTGTCGGCACGACACCAGTCTATGTACACGAATCACCCCACTTGCAGCACGTTCAGGACAAATGCACGTATGTCCCCATCGGCATCGACGGGTTGGAGCCAGACCCCGAAAAGGTAGCGGCTATCCGCAGCCGATATCCGGATAAGAAACTGGTACTTTCGATCGGTCGATTGGTGCCGTATAAGGGCTTCCCCTTCCTGATCGACGCAATGGCCCTGCTGCCCGACGACTACAGTCTGGTTATCGGCGGAACCGGTCCGCTTCGCGAGCAGTTGGAGCAACAGATTCGGGAAAAGAACCTGCAGGAACGCATCACGCTGGCCGGTTTTGTCCCGGACGAAGACCTGCCGGCCTGGTTCAGCGCCTGTGATTGTTTCGTACTCAGCAGCGTGATGAAGACCGAGGCTTTCGGCATCGTACAGATCGAGGCGATGAGTTGCCACAAGCCTGTCGTAGCCACACGCATTCCCCATTCGGGCGTGTCGTGGGTCAACGAAGACGGCGTGTCCGGGCGTAACGTAACACCGGGCCAGCCGGAAGAATATGTCGCCGCGATTCAAGAAGTTTCGGAAAATGCTGAGAAATACGGAGAAAGTGCGTATCTTCGCTTTTTGAATTTGTTCACCCGCCAACAGATGATCAATAATATTGAAAAACTATATGGAACACGTTAACCGTTTCGGATGGGCGCTCGGTCTCGCCCTGCTTATGGTGCTGGCCAGTTGCACCACTCCACGCACCCTGGGCTATCTGCTTGATATGGAGTACAACCACGATTATCCGGCACGGCCCGCACCGGAGTTGAAAATGCAGAAAGAAGACCGGCTAAGCATCCAGGTGCTCAGCGAGAACGCCGAGCTCTCGGCACCCTTCAATACGATGCTCACGCTGACCGACTTGGCCAATCAGACGATGCAGCAACCCGTGCTCACTTATGTCGTGGACCGCGAGGGTAATATCGATTTTCCTGTGTTGGGCAAACTTCACGTAGAAGGGTTGACGCTTGACGAAATCGAAAAAATGATTGCCGACGAAATTATGGCCCGTGGCTACATTAAGCAACCCGTGGTCAATGCTGAACTCGATAATTTCTCGGTCACTATCATCGGTGGAGCAAGAAGCACAACCCTGGACATTCAAGGTCATAGTTTAAATATCCTGCAGGCGTTGGCCCGGGCGAATACGCAGACCGACGAGCAAGTAAACATCAAAGAAGTGACGGTAATCCGCACGGAAAACGGCATTCGAACCGCCTACGCCATTAACCTCCAGAAAAACGAGTTGTTTGAATCGCCCGTTTTTTATCTTCAACAGAACGATATCATCTACTATAAGCCGAAGATCTATCGGATGAGTCAGATCGCGACGAACTTCCTGGGCTTCTTTACCTCAATCACCAGTTTCGCCAGCCTGATCCTTGCCTATCTGGCCCTTACCAAGTAGTTTCGCCATGGACAATAAAAACAACAACAATTCCAGCATCAATCTGGTAGACCTTTTCTTCTATCTCCTGAGCCATTGGTACTGGTTCCTACTTTGTATCCTGATCTGCTGCGGCTATGCCTACTGGCGCTACGCCAAGACCCCCTTCGTGTATCGCAGCGATGCCACGATCATCATTAAAGACCCGAGCAACGCGCGGACTACTGCCAGTCTGAGCACCTACAGTTCCCAGATCAACCGGGTTGATATGACCAATGAGATCCTGCAACTCCGCTCGAAACAACTGATGGCACAGACCGTTACCGCCCTCGACGCCGACATCGATTACACCATCCCCATCAAATTGCGCAACGTTGAGCTTTACCGCTCTGCGCCAGTCCAGATGCATCTGCTTCGCGACGACAGTACACCGGCGGCTTTCAGCCTGACAGCCACGAAACTGGACGCCAACACCATCAGAGTACAACTTTCTGACGGCCGGGAAGCCAAGATTGCCTTAGGCGATACGGTCGCACTCTACGGGACAAACGTCGTATTCACACCCGGAGATTCTTTTAACAGTGAAGGATCCGACAAACCGGTGACAATTAGAAAAAACCCTGTCACCAGCGCGGCGGCAGGGTTCCTTTCCCGTCTGCAGATCACCCAATCCAATGGAACCATCCTGAATCTCTCGTTGCAGGACTACTCCTCCAGACGTGCCTGCGACGTGCTCAATATGCTGATTGATAAGTACAACGAAGACGCCATTTACGAGAAAAACCGTATTGCTATCAATACTGCCCAGTTTATCAACGAACGACTGCTGATTATCCAAGAAGAATTAGGCGGTGTGGAAGATCAGATCGCCCGGTTCAAGACCTCGGAGCGGATTATGGACGTGGACCAGGCCACCAGCCAGTATTTGAGCGAGAACAAAGGATATAACGACGAAATCGTGAAAGTCGAAACCCAGCTCAAACTGGCCGAGTATCTGCGTGACCATATAACCAATTCCTTCCAGTCGTATGAGACCATCCCTGTCAACACCGGCCTGGAAGATGCAAAAATCAGCAACGAAATCACCCAGTACAACAACCTGATCCTGCAACGCGACCGCTTGCTCGAAGCCTCAAGCGCGGAGAGCCCGGCCGTCAAGCAAGTTGAAGGCACCCTGCTGCCCCTGCGGCAGAATATCCTGGGTTCGATCAACAACTTGATCACTTCGCTGAACGTGCGTCGCAGCGACCTGGGTGCCCTGGAACGCGAGTCGCTCCGAAAATTCACGGCAATGCCCAGCAAGGCCCGCCAGCTCCTTTCTATCGAGCGTCAGCAGAAAATCAAGGAAGAGCTTTATATCTACCTCCTCAACAAACGTGAAGAGAATGCCCTGACGCAGGCGATGGTCGATAACAATGCCAGGATGATTGACACTGCGGTCGCATCGGGCTCTCCGATTTACCCTTCCCGCAACAGGTCACTTCTGGTAGCCTTCCTCATTGGTTTGCTGATTCCTGCATTGATCTTAATCGCAAAACTGTTCGTCGACACGCGCATCCGGACCCGCAAGGATCTCGAAGACGAGAATTGCTCCGTACCATTCCTCGCCGAGTTGCCCAATGTCAAACTGAAGAAAAACGAAAAGAACACTCCGCAAAAACCGATATACACCCTGTCGACGAACAAGAGTTTTACGGAGTCGCTTCGTCTGATGGCCACGAACCTGGAGTTCATGAAGCCGGAAGGTTGCACCAACGCTGTAATCGCCTCCACATCGTTCAATGTTTCGGCCGGCAAGACCTTTGTAACCACCAATCTTGCCGCCTGTCTGGCAGACGCGAAGAAGAGAGCGATTCTGATCGACCTCGATCTACGAAAACGTACGGTTTCGGGCTATTTCGACCTCAAACACAATACGGCCGGTTTGAGCAACTATATCTACGATGAAACGCTCAATATCGAGAACGTCATCCATAAAGACATCATCAGCGGTGTGGACTTCATTCCGGCCGGCCATATCCCGCCGAACCCCACCGAACTGCTTGCACGCCAGCGTTTCGACGTAATGATCGATCAGCTTAAAACCCAATACGACTACGTACTGTTTGACGGCGTTCCGTATAGCGCCGTGGCTGACATGCTGGTCGTCCAGCGGCTGGTGGATATGAACCTCTTCGTCATCCGAAGCGGCCAGATCGATCGCCGCAACCTTCCTGCCCTTGAAGAAATCTACGAGAAGAAGAAACTCAAGAACCCTTGTATCGTCCTCAACGGAACCGAATACAAAGGCCTGTATGGTTACGGTTACGGTTACGGCTACGGCTATGGCTATGGCTATGGCTATGGCTACGGTGAGGAGTCACAAAGCCTTCTGAAAAGAAAGAAAAAAGACGAGTAGCCGATGACTATCGCTGTCGATTTCGACGGAACCATCGTCGAGCACAAATTCCCAGAAATCGGCAAGGAGATTCCCTTTGCCATTGAAACGCTTCGCACCCTTGCGGAGGAGGGCCACAGACTGATCCTGTGGACCTCCCGCGACGGGGAGTTGCTCGAGGAGGCACTGAAATTCTGCCGTGACCGCGGCCTGGAGTTTTATGCGGTCAACAGCAACTATCCGCCCGGTTCTCTCTTTACCAACAGGGCCGGAGGCTCCTGCAAGGTCGTGGCCGATGTCTATATCGACGATCGCAACATCGGCGGTCTTCCCGACTGGGGAACCATACACGAAATCATTACCGGCATCCGGGAGAAAAAGCACAAGGCCCACCGTCGCAAACGTGGTTTGAAAGCCCTTTTCCGCAAATGACGTTCTCCGACCCGCTGACCGTTTCGTTTTTTGCACTGCTTCGCAGCGGGCTCTACGAACGGCCCCTCTTACAGAAAGAATGGCCTGTCGTGGCTGCGCTCGACGAAGCGTCCTGGAGTTCTTTGTTGGAACTGGCCCGGCAGCAAACGGTCGTGGGCCTGATCTATCGGGCCGTAACGCATCTGCCCGCAGACTTCTCCCTTCCGGGTGATACGGTGCTGAACCTGATGGCCTTTGCCGGCGGTATCGAACGGGAAAACCGTTACAAAGCAGAGCTCGTGGACAAAATGATGGACGAGTTTACCAGCCTTGGCCTGCACCCCGTATTGATGAAGGGGGCAACGGTCGCTGCATTCTACGCCTATCCGGAACTGCGGAATTCTGGTGACATCGACCTGTATTTCCCGCCGGAAGACTTCCGGAAAGCGTGCAGCCTCCCGGGTTGTGAACGGACCTCCGACAGATCGGTACACCTCAGACGCGACGGCGAGGACATCGACCTGCACGACCGCTACTTCGACCTGCATTGTGCGGCTGAAAAACTCCCGGCTATCGGCACACCGGAGGCGACCGTCCTGATGCTCTCGGCGCACATCCTCAAGCACGCCATCGGCACCGGCATAGGCATCCGGCAGCTCTGCGATATAGCGATGGCCTGGCAGGCGTGCAAAGAAAAGGCAACGCCGACCCAGTGGCAGGACCTCTTTCGCCGTACCGGCACGCTCCGCTGGAACCGGCTGCTATTTTCGTTCCTGGAAGATTATCTCGACCTGACCAATTCTCCGCTGGCCGACCAGCGGGCTTCCTCCGCACCGCTGCTCGACGTTGTCCTGGAAGGCGGCAATTTCGGTCATTTCGCCGCAGGTAGGAAGGAAGCGCTCCAAGCCGACACCCGGCGTCGCAAGCGGCATACTTTCGGCCGTTTCCTGCACCGCATCCCTTTCTCCCTCCACTACGCACCCCGCGAAACCTTCGCCACAATCCTGACCCTCACCTGCGGCAATCTCCGCCGGAAATAGCCTGCCTGTCATGCGACTTCCCGGCGACTCCACCGTTTATCGTTTCATCCTCGTAGGAATTGTAAACACTTTGTTCGGCACGGCCATCATGTTCGTGTTCTACAACGTGTTTCATTTGAGCTACTGGCTCTCGTCGGCCTCGAACTATTTCTTCGGGAGCATCCTGAGTTACTTCCTCAACAAGAGCTTCACGTTCCGCTACGGGAAGACTGACTTCCGGTCCATCTTCCGGTTCACCGTCAACATCCTCGTCTGCTACCTGCTGGCCTACGGCATCGCCAAGCCCGTGATGCGGCACCTGCTCTCCGGCTACAGCGTGAGCATCCAGGAGAACGTTTCGATGGCCTTGGGAATGGTCCTATTCGTCGGCCTCAACTATCTCGGCCAACGCTTCTTCGCCTTCAAGAAATAATCGTAACTAAAAAAACAACAAAGGCCCGCTTCCTTTCTCAGAAGCGGGCCTTTGTAGTTTACGAAAGAGTGATTATTACTCCTTGACGCAGCGGACCGGCGAAGCGCTAGCTTTGCCATTGCCGTCATACAGTTTTGCTGTGTTTATATAACCGGACATAGTCGAAGCGGGAGGAGCCCAAAGTACCATAGTTTCCATTCTATCGGACTGAGGGGTAGAGAGCAACAACTTACCATAACCGCCGGAATAGTTGCCATAGCCGGTAATCTTCTGGCCGCCCTCGTTGACATCTGGCATATCAGGATTGACCACCCTTGTCAGCAGCAGTCGACATCCGACGACCGGCCAGTGCATACCACTTGCCGTATACCAGTTGTTGGTCGCATTGTATGTACCAAGGCCAAGTCCGGTATCGGTTTTTTTCGGAATGCCTCCGGCCGGCGGTACGAGATATCCCGGAGGGCAGGGATCATACACGGTCTTTCCTTTTACGGTAACGTCACTGCCGGTTTCCGCTGACTTGGAGTTCCAGAGATCGTTGTAATGAGTGTTCCTGAGCCAGTCATCGTATTCGTGATTAGTACCATGTAAGTCAGCCAGAAGCAAACGGTCAGGATTTTGGATCGTCCATCCAATCGTAGGCGTAAACTCGTTGATCTTTGCGATCTCAATTGTATTCGTCGATTCTCCAGAAGCCAGATAGACTGTCTTGTTGTCGTTCACGTTGTCGGATGTTCCCTTCGCCGGAATCATCGGGTCCTTGCGTCCCCACTGGTAATAGGTGCAGTTGCCAAGAAGCGTTATATCGCTGGTGCCGTTCTGATTCTGATAGGTGGTAAACTCTCCTCTTGTGATATTGGATCCGTCCTGAACGAATCGTACCTGGAATGCGCGCCGCCCATAGGTGATTGAACCACCGTCGCACCAACCAAGGTTGACCGGCATAAAATTGTAACCCCAAAGGGAAACGTCCGTCATCGACTGGTCGGTCACCCAGATGTGCCAGCTCCAGAGGATGGTGCCGGAACTGTTCTTGGCTGCGATCACCGCGTTGCCCTGGCTGATCATCTCCGGATCGACATAGAAGCGGATGTACATGTCATTGTACACACTGATGTCGGTCACCAGATTGTGGGCGTCCTGCCAAACCAGACCGGCACTGCTCACACCTCCGATATCAGCTCCCTGGATCCTTTGATTATCATGTTTTACGAAATCATTGAGCACAGAGGCTCCGCTTAAATGATTCTTATAGGATTCCGGATTATGGCCTCCGTTTACCCGTGCATTGCCGTACACAAGCGGAAACATATACCAGCCCGGTGCGCTAACGATATAGCAGTTGGCCGTGGTCCCGTATCCGGTGTTGTTGTCGTTCGTGGCGAGATTCCACGGTCTGTTTTCTTGTCCCTTTGGCGTCCTGCTTCTCAGTTCGTCGGAATGGGTATTGTGACCCGTAATAGCATTGAACTTGGCGCGGTAATTCGTCGCAGTTGTTGAACCGTCTGCTGAAGCAGTAAAAGAATACAACCAGTCAGGCCTAGTCGTCGACCAATCGGTCCAAGACCAACTCGAGCCATTATAGATTCCCTCTTTGAATTCTGCATGCCAGGCGACCTTTTGCTTGACCGTGGAACCCCTGAGATTCCGATAACTGGTCACGGTATAGTCGTTATTGGCGCCATTGTATGCGTTAATGCCGTAATTAGACGCCATACGCCAAGTCACCGTGAAGGTGTAATCGTAACTCGTCGGGACGCCAAGTATGATGTGGTACTTCTTCGTTGCACCGAACGTGTACCACTCTCCGGAAGAGTTCTTGAGCTCCAGCGTACGGGTCTCACCGCCATCGAGTGTCAGAACGACCGTCAGGCCGGTCAGGTCCTGCGGAAGCGCCAGGGCCGTCACCGACTTGGACTCTCCGCCGGGAATCTCCAACGCCGGGCTGAAATCGATGTCGATATAACGGTTATTGCTTGTCCCCGTCGGGCAGGTATACTCACAGGCGAGGGTCGACTTGCTGATGGTACCCGTGAACGTGCCGGTGAGGGCCGTACCGTTATTCAGGGCACGGAGTCTCAGGTGCGTGACTTTCATCAACGTGCTCTCGGGATTGCAGATCGTGAACTCCAGCGCCGTCATCGCCGGCTGGAAGGCCAGGTCCACGCTGTTCGTCGCCGTGGTTGCGGTAGCCGCCCACATATAGGCGTAGTTCATGACGGGCTGATACACCGTGTCGCGAAGTGTCACGCTCTGGTTTCTCGGAATCACGCCGGTGAACGTGGCACCGGTGGCCGTGGTCGAGATATCGACCCCCGTCTGCATACCCGTGCCCGTGGTCGACGGCGAAGGGTAAAGCGCGTAGAAGGTGTTCGTGCCGGGGCCCCAGTTCAGGCCGTTGTCGTCGGCATTCTCAACCTCCGCGTTGCTGATACGGGAGGTAGTGCCGCTCACGCCCACGACTTCGTAGTCCGCGTAAGAGGCGCCCGTCTCCGTAGTGGCTACGTCGCTCACGATCTTGAGCAGGTCGCCCTCGACCCAGTCGATGCGTTCGTAGGTCTTGGTGCCTTCCGAGTATTCCTTGTCACTGTATGCGGTCTTCGTCTTCGGGCCGTTTTGGTAACCGCCAGCCGCGCTGAATTTAACCTTGCGGGAAAATTCCAGGTTGTCCTCGCAACTGGTCATCACGGCAAGGATGACGGACAAACCCAATGCAATGCGAATAAAAGTCTTCATTGTCTTCATTATTGCCAATCGTGATTAAAACCGGAACCAGAGAAATCGACGTCCTCCGGAACTTCCTGACCCGTCGCGGTGATGTTCATCGTGTCGACGACCGATCCGTCGAGGAGGGCCTTTTTGGGGGCAAGAGCCACCTCGCGCAGAATGGCGGGGGACTCATACACCTTGTAGCACTTCGTGTTCATCTTTTATTTGTTCTTTTTCTTATTGTTTTCTCAAATTAAAAATCTCTTGGTAAGAGATAATTCAACCCACAAATGTAAGTCACTTTTATGAGCCTGCCAAAAAAAAACGTTTTTTTTTACAAATAATTAACTCTCTACGAGTTCCAACCACGCCTGGGGCACTCTGGCGCGGGCATATAGCACCCCGAGGAGCGATACGGCTACGTACCATTTTCCATCGATGCCCAGAACTTGGCCCTCGATGCCCATAAGCGGTCCTTTAACAACGCGGACGCGTGCGCCCGGCTCAAGAGGCCGTTCGAAATCCACTTCCTCGACAGACAGGTCGAACACCCGCCTGAAGTCGTCCATTTCGCGGTCGGGCACCACCATCATCCGGTGCGTGGCGCGGTCAAGCAGGTAGTCGGCCCGAACACCGCGTAAATGAATCAAGTCGAGGGCGTCTTTCTTGGTGGTACGCACAAAGCCCAGACAGTTGACAAGCGGTTTTTCCACGGTACGGCCCCGGTAGCCCCGTGTTTTCTGGGTAGGAATGAAATGCTCCACGCCCAGCGTCCGGAGACGGTCGCGGACCAGCAGTTCACGACCGTGGGTCATCCGGAGCACATACCAGTGGAGCGTGTCTTCACTCATGGATCTTCCCGGAACAGGCAAATCAGAAGCGTTTACCCGCCACGATGCGAAGGAAGGTCAGACCCAAGACACGGATGTCGGTCCACACGGAACGCGTGCGTAAATAATAAAGGTCCATCTCCAGCCGGGTCAGCATCTTTTCGAGCGTGGAAGTATAGCCGTTGTAGAGCGTCGCGTAGGAAGTGATGCCCGGCCGCATCTGATAAAGAAAGCGATAGCAGGGATTCACGGCCATGATCTTGCCGATATAATATGGCCGTTCGGGCCGGTAGCCGATGAACGACATGTCGCCCTTGAAAACATTCCAGAGTTGCGGCAGTTCGTCGAGATGATGGACCCGCAGATAGCGGCCGACGCGGGTAAGGCGCGGGTCTTCTTCACCCTTGGCCAATGCGGGGGTATTCATCGCCTCAGCATCGATGCGCATCGTCCGGAACTTGTAGATTTTGAAAGGCTTGCCATGGAGGCCGATGCGTTCCTGCGCATAGATGACAGGACCGCCGTCGCCCAGTTTGACAGCGATAGCACAGATGGCGGCCAGCGGCGAAAACAACACCATCAGCACGCCCGACACAAGCGTGTCGAAAAGTCGCTTCACTATATGGCCGGCGGCCGACATGCTGTCGGCCTGGAACTCCGGCGAATCATCGGCGCGGGAAACGGCCCCGTCGTCCCCATCCTCAGACTCGTTCAGCATACGGTCTTTCGGGATGAAGACGCAGTCGATGCCGCCCAGGCGCCACTGCAGCTGGTCGAGATCCTTGACGCTCTCGCAATAACATACCATCCGGTCGGCTATCACGCGGCCTGCCATGCTCCGGTCGCGCGTGACAAAGGCCAAAACCGTGTAGCCGCCGTCCCGCTCCAATTCCGAAGCCATCCGCACGGAAGAAAGGCCCGTGCCCACGACCAACGCCGTCTTCCGCTTGGAAGCGTTTTGCACCCGGATTGGTTCCCGGGCCAGTTGCCGGGCCGCATATCGGCTTAAGATCAGCAGGAATGTCGTCATCAGGAAATCCGACATCACAGCTGTCAGACCTAACGACGCCGAAGGAAGATCAACCCAGCCGATCAACAGGACCAACCCCAGCAACAGCGACTTGAGGGCAGCCGCCAATATGAGCCGGATCGAAGAACGGGGGGTCGGATAGCGGCGCACATTACGCCAAGTCTGTGTAATCATGAAAGCCGCGAACACGGCAACCAGGGAAAAGGCCAGCCATTTGAAAACGATGGCGCTGAACCCGGGAATCGGCTCACTCAGCCAGCGAACCAGCAGAATAGCCAGCAATGAAGCCGCAAGCGACATCGCCACGTCCTCGGCGACGATTATGCCGATACTTCCGAATCTTTTTCTTTCTTCCTGTTTCATTGGATATTGGGGGTACAAAGGTAACGGTTTTTTTTTGAAATCCATAGAATCTGACTACAAATAGCCTAAGGCCATCCGATCGTGTGCCACACTTGACGGTTCGCCTGGTCTATGACCCCGTTGTCAAGTTCCGCGAGATAGATACGCGTCGTCCCTTCCGACGTGTGCCCCATACTGGAACTGATGATGGAAATGGGTATCTGGGCGTCGCGTGCCACCGTGGCCCAGGAATGACGGGCGGAATAGGAACTCAGCGGATAATCGAGTCCCACCAATTTCCCGATTTTCTTCAAATTGCGATTGTAGGCACACAGGCTGGCAGTGTATTGCGTGTGAGCTTCTTTCGGATCGCTCGATTGGATGATCGGCAATAAATAAGGATAGGTTGTTATTTCCTTCCACCGGTCGAGAATCTCCTGCATCCAGGGTTCCACACGGACAGTGATCACCTGGCCCGTTTTATGGCGTGTATAACGGATAGTGTTGTCTTTCAGATTGCTGTGAGTAAGGTAGGCCATATCTACGTAAGCCATCCCGCGCGCCTGGAAACTGAACAGAAAGAGGTCGCGGGCCAATTCCAGTCCGGAACCGGAAATCTGCAATGCCGCGATGCGGCGCAGCGTCTCCACCGACAAAGCCCGCTTCCGGGTAGTGTCAACCCCTGTATATACTTCAGAAAAAGGATGACACTGCCGCGCATAACCTTCCCGTACCGCCCGGTTGTATAGCGCACGCAACACACGGTTGTAAAACGAAATGGTGTTGCGCAACAGTCCGTTTCTCGACAAATAACGATTGTACCGTCCGATGAGTTCTGCGGAAAACTGATCCATCGTGAGCGGCTTCCCGCATAAGAAATGGCGGAAGCTGTCCCAGGTGCGCTTATAATTCTGGCTGGTGGAAAACCGTTCTGCGCGCTCCAGCGCACAGATTCTGGCCTCAAAATAATCAGCCGTCAGCATTTTCTTGACTGCCATAATGTTAAGATTTAAAATATTCTTCCCACAAATTTATACCTATTTCTTACTAAGAGATTTTTAATTTGAGAAAACAATAAGAAAAAGAACAAATAAAAGATGAACACGAAGTGCTACAAGGTGTATGAGTCCCAGGCCATTCTGCGCGAGGTGGCTCTTGCCCCCAAAAAGGCCCTCC
>JAEEGK010025251.1_pt1 | contig 12220 bp, 10 predicted proteins | sample 8958771 | NCBI WGS metagenome assembly JAEEGK01 (sample SAMN16246547, study PRJNA631951) | gut metagenome | biome: gut microbiome; feature: rumen; material: SC-attached | host: Bos | place: Iran: Karaj | collected 2018-10 | reverse complement strand
CCTCGGCTTGTCCGGGATTCTTTCCGGAAAGAAATTACTTCAGCGAGGCAAACTCGTATTGGTCAAACAGACGCACCAGGTCCGGGGTGAACTCTCCGGTGTAACGCATATCTTCCAGCGAAACCGGAAGGTCCATATCCGTCTTGATGGTGACCAGGGTCTTGGACAGGGCCATATGCGGGCGGGCTTCCTCAAACTGGGCCTGCAGGCGGGGCGTGAGCTCGGACAGGTGGTCGTAGATGTTTTCCACGGTGCCGTACTTGGCAATGAGCTTGGCGGCGCCCACTTCACCAACCCCCTTCACGCCGGGCACGTTGTCGGCGGTATCTCCGCAGATGGCCAGCATATCAATCACCTGTGCGGGACTGGAGATGCCCCATTTCTCACAGAGGGTGGCGCTGGTCACCAGCTCGGCTTCGGCCCCGGACTTGCCGGGCTTGAGCTGGAAGGCGTGAGGACCGATGAGCTGCCCGTAGTCCTTGTCGGGTGTTACCATATAGACGTCCAGCTTATCGGAGGCGTACTGGGTAGCGGCGCTTCCCAGTACGTCATCGGCCTCGAAGCCGGGGATCATCAGTACGGGGATGTTCATACTCTGCACCAGCTCCGTAAGGGGCTCCAGGGCTTCAATGACCAACTGCGGGGTAGGGGGGCGCGTGCCCTTGTACTCCGGATAAAGCTGGTTCCGGAAGGTGCCGCCCGGCGGGTCAAAAGCCACCGCCACGTGCGTGGGCTTCTCCCGCTCCAGCATTTCCAGCAGGTACTTGGTGAAGCCATAGAGGATGGACATATCGGCCCCTTTGGAATTGATCATGGGCCTGCGCAGGAATGCGTAGTACATCTTGAACACCAGCGCGTGTCCGTCTATAAGGAAGAGTTTGTCCATAGAATGTCAAAGATACAAAAAATCTTTGAACTACTTCACCGCTTCCGTCAGCGGAACAAACTCGTAGCCTTTGCGTTTGAGCGTGCGGATGAGGTCCGGCAGCCGGTTGTAGAATTTATCCGTGCGGGCTTCTTCGGTGCCCAGGTGGATGAGCAGGATGTCGCCGTTGAGGCCTTTCTCTTTCTCAATCTGCAGCACCTTGTCCCAGAGGAACTTGCTGCTGTAGTAGTTCTTCATTTCGGGCGTGGTGTAGTCTCCGTTGGTGTAGGTGCCGGAGGTGTAATTGACCACCTGCAGCCCCAGGGACTGTGCCCAGGAAGCGATGGTGGCGTTGTAGTACTCGTACGGCGGCATAAAGAGAGGGGCCGATGAAGGGGTGATGCCGAAGGGAGCCATCACCGCATAGCTGCGGCGGAGGTCTTCCTCAAACTCCTCGCGGGTTACCAGCAGCTGGCTGCGGTCTTCCCAGGGGGCGTAGAGAAGGTGGCCGTAGCTGTGGCTGCCCACATAGTGGCCATCCGCCAGCAAACCTTTCACTACTTCCGGGAACTTTTCAAAGAACTCTCCGGTGAAGAAGAAGGCGCCTTGGACGCCGGCGGCCTTGAGGGCCTTGCGGATGGCAGGGGCACCGTCGGCCTTGTCGGCGGCGGTGAAGACCAGGCTGATGCGCTTCTTGGAAGGATCCGTGCGCACGATGCCGCCCTGGAAGCGGACGTTCTTATCGGCCTTGTGCTTTCCTTCCATCTGGTAAGCGCTGAAGGGGAAAGTGAGGGACGCCGTGCCGTCCATCGTGGGCTCGTTGGTGGAGTAATCGTGGGTTGAATCGTGATACACGATGCGTCCGGGCTGGAACTCCTCGTAGTTCTTGCCGCCCTCCGTGCTGATGCCCAGCAGGGAGCCGAAGATGGTGCTGTACACCGGGCCGTCCACCAGTCCGCCGGTGGTGTTGCCCAGCTTTTCATTGATGATGAACGAGTGCGGCTGGGTGGGGTAGTTGCCGCCGCGGGGCAGTTCCACAATCATACTTACACCCCAGGGATTGCAGCCCAGGAGCCAGTCTCTCAGGGCTCCCTCCATTTCCTGGTAAGTGAGGTCTCCGGTGAGCTGGCGGTACAGGATGCATTGCGACAACATAGCGGCAGTGAGGTTGTTGGAGCACCAGGTGCCGGGGATGCCGTACAGGAAAGGATGGTCCACGGCCTTCTCAAAGGTGCGGGAGATACCGCTGCGCAGGTTGCGCACAAACTCTTCCTTGCCTTCCCGGGCCAGTTGCACGTGGCCCATATTCATAAAGGGATACCACTGGTAGTGGCGGGCGCTGTCGGCCCCCATCCAGGGGGTAATGGGCTCCCGCCGGCCGTACTCGATGGCCTGCATCAGGTAGGAACGGTCTCCGGTGCTGCGGTAGAGTTCCATACCGGCCAGTTCCATATCGTCCACCCAGTTGTCTTCTTCGTAGATGTAGGGGCTCACGATGGACACCGTCTGCGACACGCCAGGATGCTCCACGCCGGTCTTCCAGGCATCCAGGGCCTTCTCCTTGATGCGGGCCGCCAGTTCCGGATAGAAGGGAGCCAGTACGCGGCTGCCTATGGTAAAGGCCGATGCATATTTGCCGGCGGTGCTGGCCAGGCCCGTGGAGGCATTCTTGTCTCCCCGTTTTCCCCGCTGCTGGGGCGTTCCGGTGCAGAAGTAGACGGGCCGATAACTGCCGGGACCCCAGCCATAATCTGCCTGGTCCAGCGGAGGCTTGCGCATCCCCACGTGGTCGCGGTCGTCGGCCAGCTGGTTGTAGAATTCTCCGGGTTCGGGGTTCATCCGGTCCAGCCAGTCCAGGCCCCAGCGGATCTCGTCCACAATGTCGGGAATGCCGTTGGCGCCGGGGGTGCCGTCGGTGGCATAGAAGTCCCCGAAGGCATCGGGGTTCTGCTCATAGGCGTAGGCCATCTGGTAGACGGCATTGGCCGTGGTGGTGGTGTACTGGAGGCAGTCGGAGGCGTCGTGCCAGCCGCCGCGGACGTCCAGGTACTGTCCGCTCTTGGTGGGATGGTTCACAATGATGGCGTCCTTCACGTGGCAGCTGTCCTTGAGGAAAGGATTCCAGCCGCAGCGCTGCTGACGCATATAGTTAAGCACAAAATCGGCCACTCCGTCATAGACGCCGGGGCCGATGGGAAAGCTTTCCGATACGGCACCTTCGGCCTCGATGCGGTAGGCTCCTTCCTGCCCGAAACGGCTGAAATCCAGCCGGGCGGTGGCGGCCATCTGTCCCAGCGGACCGGTGGGTTTAGCCACGCCGGTATAGACAACCTCTCCGGTGAGGGCGTCCACCAGCCGGAAGTGCTCCGGTGCCCGGTCTCCCATATAGACGGCTACCTTGGTGGCCTGGGGCTGATAGCCCAACTGATTGATGCGGATCCAGCCTTCTGCGCTCAGAGTCAAGGCGCTTAGCAGGAAAAGAAGTGTGGTCAGTGCTTGTTTCATACTATAAAGGTACGAATTTTTTCACTATCTTTGTCACGATTAACACTAACCTATGGCCGACGAAAAAATTATCTTCTCCATGAACGGGGTGGGAAAAGTGCTCCCCCACAACAATAAAGTCATCCTCAAAGACATTTACCTGAGCTTCTTCTACGGCGCCAAGATTGGCATCATAGGTCTCAACGGTTCCGGTAAGTCCACGCTGCTGAAGATCATCGCCGGTGTGGAGAAATCCTACAAGGGAGAGGTGGTCTGGGCCCCCGGCTACACCGTGGGTTACCTGGAGCAGGAGCCCCAGATGGACCCGGAGAAGACCGTGCTGGAGGTAGTGCAGGAAGGCGTGCAGGAGGTAATGGACATCCTGCAGGAGTACAACGAAATTTCCCTCAAGTTTATGGAGCCCCTTGACGACGACGAGATGAACCGCCTCATCGAGCGCCAGGGAGAACTCACGGAAAAGATAGACCACGTGAACGGCTGGGAGATAGACTCCAAACTGGAAAGGGCTATGGACGCCCTCCAGTGCCCGCCTTCAGACCAGAAGATCAAGGAGCTTTCCGGCGGTGAGCGCCGCCGCGTGGCCCTGTGCCGCCTGCTCCTGAGCGAGCCCGACGTGCTCCTCCTCGATGAGCCCACCAACCACCTGGACACGGAGTCCATCCAATGGTTGGAAGCCCACCTGCAGCAGTACAAGGGTACGGTGATAGCCGTCACGCACGACCGTTACTTCCTGGACAACGTGGCCGGCTGGATCCTGGAACTGGACCGTGGAGAAGGCATTCCCTGGAAGGGCAACTACTCCTCCTGGCTGGACCAGAAGACCAAGCGCCTGGCTATGGAAGAGAAGGCCGAAAGCAAGCGCCGCAAGACCTTGGAACGGGAACTCGAATGGGTGCGTATGGCCCCCAAGGCCCGTCAGGCCAAGCAGAAAGCCCGTCTGGGAGCCTACGAGAAACTGGCCGCCGCAGACGCCAAGCAAAAAGAAGCCAATCTGGAAATCTATATTCCCAACGGACCGCACCTGGGCAACAAGGTCATCCGCTTCAACGATGTCTCCAAAGCCTATGGAGACAAACTGCTGTTCGAGCACCTGACCTTCGAACTGCCCCCGGCAGGCATCGTGGGTGTCATCGGCCCCAACGGTGCCGGTAAGACCACGCTCTTCCGCCTCATTATGGGCATCGAGCAGCCGGACAGCGGAACCATTGAGATTGGAGAAACGGTCAAAATCTCCTATGTGGACCAGCAGCACCGCAGCATAGATCCCGACAAGACGGTCTACGAGACCATTGCGGGCAATTCCGAGTGGGTACGTATGGGCGGCCGGGACGTGAACGCCCGCGCCTGGGTGTCCCGCTTCAACTTCTCCGGCGCAGACCAGGAGAAGAAGTGCGGCGTGCTCTCCGGCGGTGAGCGCAACCGCCTGCACCTGGCCCTGACCTTGAAGGACGAAGGCAACGTGCTCCTGCTGGACGAACCTACCAACGACGTGGACGTGAACACCATCCGCGCCCTGGAAGAAGGTCTGGACGGCTTTGCCGGCTGCGCCGTGGTAGTGAGCCACGACCGCTGGTTCCTGGACCGCATTGCCACCCACATCCTGGCCTACGAAGGAGACGGTCAGGTAGTGTTCTTCGAAGGCAACTACCAGGAGTACGAGGAGAACCGGAAGATGCGTCTGGGAGACACCGAACCCAAGCGCTTCAAGTACAAGAAATTAATGGAATAGCTATGAGAAAGCTCTTAACCCTCTGCGTGGCTGTAATCGCGTTGTCCTGCAGCTCCCTCCCTTCTCTGGTTTCCCGCAAGGGCTTCCAGGGGGAAGTGGACGGTGTGCCCATCGATCTGTACACCATTGCGAGTGATCATATTACCGTCCAGATAACCAATTTCGGCGCCCGCGTAGTATCCCTGTATACCCCCGACAAAAACGGAAGATACGCCGATATCGTGGTGGGACACACCACGCTGGACGCCTATATGAAGCCGGTTGGTGAGCGTTTCTTCGGAGCTATGGTAGGCCCGGTAGCCGACCGGATTGTCAACGCTTCCTTCAAAATGGAAGGGGAGATGTGGCATACCGACGCCAACGACTATGGCGTCAATACTTTGCACGGCGGCTTCAAAGGCATAGATATGCGGGCCTGGACCGTGGAGGACAAGACGGATACCTCTATCACGATGTCCCTGCTGCTGCCCCACGGCCTGGACGGTTTCCCCGGCAACCGCACCCTTACGGTTACCTATTCCGTTTCCAACGAAGACTTCCAGGTGGCCGTTGAAGGCACCACCAACAAGCGCACCGTCTTCAATGTGGCTCACCATCCCTTCTTCTGCCTGAGGGGAGAGGGCAACGGGGCCATTGACGAGTACCTGATGACCATCCACGCATCGGCCTATTTGCCTGTGGATTCTTTTATGGTTCCTACCGGAGAAATTGCTCCTGTGGATGGCTCTCCGTTCGATTTTCGCTGGACGCGCCCCATCGGGGACTATAAATACGACAACAACTGGTGCCTGGACGGAGAAGGCCTCCGCAGCGTTTGCCTGATGAAGGATCCCGTCAGCGGCCGTACCCTGGAAATCATTACAGACCAGCTCGGCCTGCATTTCTATAGCGGCAATTTCTTCAGAGGTGCCGATACCGGGAAGAATGGGAAAAAGATTACCTATCACAGCGCCGCGGTCCTGGAAGCCCATTCCTGGCCGGATGCAACCAACCACCCCAATTTCCCTTCCATCGAGGTGCCGCCCACCCAAACCTACCGGTCCAATACCATTTACCGGTTTGGGGCGGAATAATTAATTGCTTCTGAATAAATCCCTCTTGGGGAGCTGACTGTCGAACCTGCTTCGGAGATTGAAGCAGAGAGCACCCGTGTTGCGGGTAAAGCGGGAACCGCGCCAGGTGGAGGTGTTGGTCACCAGAATCCACATTTCGCCGTCGGCGTATTTCTTGATCAGGGCCGATGTCCCGGCAAAGGAACCGGTGCGGGTCCATTCGCCGTCGGGGCGGCAGTCCAGCCAGCCCAGGCCATAGGTTTCATCATCATACCAGACGGTCATCTGGCGCACGCTGAAGGGATCCAGCAGGTCCGGTACAGGACCCACGCCGTCGATGGCGCTCACCAGACGGGCCAGTTCTACGGTGGACCCCACCCAGCCGCCGGCACCGTACAGGCCGGAAATATAGTTGCCGCCATAGCAGCGGAGGGCCGATGCATACTTGCCGTCAAAGGAGACCACGGGTTGGTCGTCGGGCTGCACGAAGTAGCGGCTTTCTCCGGGAAGACGGTCCTGGAGGTAGTCTCCTCCCAGGTGGAAACCGTGGCAGTGGGCCGGTTCAAAAACCTCTTTCTGCATAAATTCCTCGTAAGTCATTCCGGACGCTTTCTCAATAATCATCGAGAGCAGCAGATAGCCGAAGTTGGAGTATTCCTGCGAGGTTCCGGGCTCGAACTGGAGGGGACGGGCCACTTCCTTGCGCACCAGAAATTCCGAAGACGGCGGCTCGGAAAGGCCGTGCTTCTGCATAAACTTCTGGGTAGAGAACATCACGTCTCCGCCGCGGGTGGTGAAACCGCCCTGGTGGCGCAGCAGATGCCCAACCGTCATCAGATAGTAATTGTCGTCCCTTATGAAGCGGTCGTATTCGTTGAGAATGCCGAAGGGGCCGAAGACCGGAGTCTCCAAAAACACCTTTCCCTGTTCCTGCAGCCGCATAATGCCAATGGCGGTGAGGAGCTTGGAAACGGAGGCCAGGCGAAGGGTGGTGCCGGGGGTCATAGGGGTGGCCGGATCGGCCTTCCCGTATCCGCGGGCGTAGAGGAGGGAGTCGTTGCGCACGACGGCCAGGGATACGCCCTTGAGGGACCAGAAACGCATAAAACTGTCTACCACCTGGTCCATGGCCGGGAGGTTGGAAAGGTCGTTGACGATGGAGGTGTTGAGGTCTTCCACCCAGTCCACGGGAATGACCGGTTCGGGGGCTTCTGGGAGCGGCTCCAAAGCCTTCTCACCCTGGCCGCGAAGATACAGCCAGCAGCCCGCCACCTGGAGGATCACCAGGGGGAGAATCCAGCGTATGAGCCGTCCCAGCCTCACTTGATGAGACCGGCCCGGCGGCCGAAGTCAATGATGTAGTCGGCGGTTCCTTCGATACCCAGGATGGAACTGTCCACACAGAGGTGGTAGTTGGAAGCCTGACCCCAGGCGCCGAACGTATAGTAGTTGTAATACGTTTCGCGGGTGCGGTCTTTGCGGCGCATCAGTTTTTCGGCTTCTTCGGGTGTCAGATGCTCGTTTTCCACCAGCCGGCGGATGCGGTACTCTTCCGGTCCTCCCACAAAGACGTTGAGGCAGGGACGGTCCCGCAGGATGTAGTCTGCGCAGCGGCCGATGATGACGGCGTCTCCCTTGTCGGCGATGTTGCGGATGACCTCGCTCTGGATGTTGAAGAGCATATTGTCGTTCACGTAGCCGTTGTCCAGGTAGCTCAATCGGCCCGAAGCAAAGAAACTGGAGACGGAGAACAGGCTCTTCTCCTCTCCCTTGGCGAAGAGGCTCTTGGAATAGCCGCTTTCTTCCGCGGCCTTGGAAATAAGTTCGTTGTCGAAAACCGGAATGCCCAGTTTTTTACCGATGGCTTGTCCTACAAATCCACCGCCACTGCCAAAGCTTCGGCCTACATTGATAATGGTACTCATAGGTTAGAAGGGGGCTAAATCTGACTTCCGAGGATGGAAGGATCGTCTCCGTCCTTGAGCCGTCCCAGTTTCCTGAGCAGTCCCACAGCCAGGATGGCCGTGATGATGGCGGCTATGGTGTCGGAGATGGGGAAACTGTACCAGACACCTACCTCGGACTCCAGCAGGGGAGGAAGGATATAGATGCACGGTAGCAGGAAAAGGAGCTGCCGGGACAGGGACAGGAAGATGGACTTCTTGACCATACCCAGGCACTGGAAGAGGTTGGTGGTCACCATCTGGAAACCCACGATGGGGAACACAATATTCATTTTCTGGAGACCCCGTGCGGCTTTGTCTATGAGCACCGGGTCGTTGGTGAAGATTTCTACGGTAGGGACGGCCAGGAACTCGGAAACCACGAATCCCAGGAAGGTTACCAGCGTGGCCCAGCCGGCGGTCTTGACATAAACTTCCCGTACGCGGCCGTACTGGCGGGCGCCGTAATTGTAACCGGCGATGGGCTGCATACCCTGGTTGAAGCCCATTACAATCATTACGAAGAGGAACACGATGCGGTTCACGATTCCGTAGGCTCCGATGGCCAGGTCTCCGCCCCAGCGCAGCAGCTGCTGGTTGATGAACAGCACCACGATGCAGCTGGCCAGGTTCATCAGGAACGGACCCAGGCCGATGGCGAGGGAGTCCTTGGCAATCTTCCAGTCAATGCGGAAGAGCTTGAGGGAGCGGGGAAGGTGCAGGAAACGATTGGGGTTGAGGAAGTACCACATCGTATAGCACAGGGACATCAACTGGCAGAGGACCGTGGCTATGGCCGCGCCTTGGATGCCCATATCCAGCACAAAGATGAAGATGGGGTCCAGGACGGCGTTGGAGAACACGGTAAACAGCGTGAGCCCCATAGCCAGTTTGGGATTGCCGGAGGCTCGGACAACGGAGTTCAGGCCGAAGTACAGATGCGTGACGGCATTGCCTATGGCGATGATGGTCATATACTGCCGGGCGAACGGCAGCGTGGCGTCGGAAGCGCCGAAGAAACGCAGGATGGGATCCATCCACAGCAAGGTGACCAGGGTGAAGAGGAGACCCGTGATGATGTTGAGGGTTACCTCGTTGCACAGGACCTTGCGGGCCACGGGATAGTTCTTTTGGCCCAGCAGGACGGAAATCATGGTAGCAGCTCCTACGCCCACCAGGGTGCCGAAGGCCGTGGAGATGTTCATCAGGGGGAACGTGACGGCCAGACCGGCGATGGAAAGGGAACCCACATTGGCAATGTGGCCAATGTAGATGCTGTCCACCATATTATACAAGGAAGACGCTGTCATGGCTATGATGCCAGGAACAGCGTACTGCCTGATAAGTGCGTTGATGGGCTTGGTGCCCAGTTCGGTGGGGACGTTGCTTCCTCCCATAGGCTACTCCAGATTTTCTATGGAGACCAGTTCCAGTTCAAACTGCAGGGGAGACCAGGCGGGAATGTTGTCACCGTTGCCGTTGGTGGAATAACCGTGGGCGGAGGTGAACACAATCACGGCCTTCTCTCCTTCATACTTCATAAGATAGAGACCTCCCTTGAAACCGTTGATGAGCGAAGAACTGCCGCTCATCGAAATGCCGTCCCATTTGGAGGAGAAGGTGACGCTTACGGGAGCGTAGCTCCTGGAGGAGTTGTAGATACCGGCGTCCTTGGCCACTTTCTCGATGGTGGTGTCAAAGACCTGGCCGTTCAGAAGCCGGCCGGTGTAGTTGATGGTGGCGTTGGAAGTTTCCGTGCGCGGCTCCTGCTGGGAGTGGGAACTGGCATCGCTGATAAAATAGAAGGTGCCGTCATTCTCCTTGTCCGTATCGTATACGGTAGGAGCCACCGGGCCGAAGTGCCTGTTTACGTAACGGGTAAGGCTGTCTTTCTCTACGGCGGAAACGTCATCGGCCTGTCCCCTCAGCGTGACGCTGTAGATCAGGGAAGAGGAGATGCTGGAGGCGTTGATGTATTCCTGCTGGGTGTTGAAGCGGGTAGTTGTAAGCATCCAGGCCGGGACCACGGCTTCGCGTTTTCCGCCCACTTTCATACCGTCCAGAAGAGCGTCAAAGCCGGCATAGCTGTGGCCTTCTCCCACGGCCTGGAAACGGGGGCCGTAGTAATTGCCTTTTACATAGGTGCCCAGCTGTTTGGACAGGGATTCGTCCGTGGTGGAGGAGACGGTTCCGTTGAGGTTTTTCACGGTTACTTCCACGTAGGCGTAATCGTTTTCGAAATCCCAAAGGGCTCCGGTGCCGGGCTGGTCTTCCAGAATGTACAGGCCGGCCGAGGTGGGGGAAATGCCGGGATGGTATTTCTCCATCCAGAGACTCAGGTATTGCTTGGCCGTTTCTCCGGAAGAAGGGAGATTTTCCTGGGCGCACCCCCAGGCGGAGAGGCCCAAAACTGCGAGTAAGAGATATTTAGTCTTCATTGCTGATGTTTTCTATCCAAAAAAAATAAGCCAGGGCACTTCTTGCAGGAATCGTGCCTCGCTCGGTTTTTCCGAATCCATATTTCCCGGTAAAGAGGACATAGCCCTCATCCAGGGGCTGAACGCCTTTGAGGCCTTCGGCCAGCCCGGGTACCAGGGAGTTGTCCAACCGGAGCGTATCCAGTTTAAAAATGCTCGGGTCCGTGAGGTCCCATTTGGCTTCCTCGGCCAGTTCCAGGAGGTTGGTGGCCACCAGGTTGGAACTGCTCAGGCTGGTACTGGTAAGGATGAAGCAGGCATAGTAGAGGGCTACCTGTCCGCCCCATTCCAGGGAGTCCGTGCGGGGCGTCTCCAGGTCCAGCGTGTCGTGCAGGTTGATGCGGTAGATGCCTTCCTGCTTCTTGACCAGCGTGGCATCGGGGTCTTTGTTCAGAAGGTTCTGGATAAAGCTCTCGATGTTGGTAATCTGCTTGTCATAGGTGACCTGCAGCGCCTGCTTGTTGCAGGCCGCCAGGAGCATCATAAGCGTCAGGAGCAGGAGTATGAGGGTTCCTTTCTTCATCCCAGGAAAGCTTTCAAAATTTGTTCGACATAGGCTTGGATGCCCTGGGCGGGGGAGAAGTCCTCCGGCAGGATCTTTCCTCCGGCGGCGTTCTCGTGTCCTCCGCCGTGGAAGTATTGGCGGGCCAGATTCTGGGCCGATGTGCCCCGCTTGGAGCGGACCGAGATGCGGAAGTGACCCTGGTCTTCCTTGGCCAGCAGGCTCAGCCGTACGCTTCCCACGCTCAGGGGAATGTTCACCAGGCCTTCGGTTTCTCCTTCCCGGATGTCGAAGCGCTGCTGGATGTCCTTGGTAAGGATCATATAGGCGGCGCCGTTAGGAAGGATGTGCAGGCCTTCGTTCTGCATATAGCCCATCACGCGCACCCGGTTGTCCCGGTAGCACCAGTAGAGCTTTTCCAGGATGGCATCGCGGTCCACCCCGGCGGCCAGGAGCTCGGAGGCCATCCGGAAAGTGGACGGGAACACCGAGTTGGCAAAGTTGTTGGTGTCGGTGGTCATTCCGGCCAGGAGCGGCGAGCCAATGAGGGCGTCGGGCTGCCAGCCGGCTTCCTTCAGAATCCAGTACAGCAACTCGCAAGTGGAGGAAATCTCCGCGGTGGAGAAGACCAGATGGAAGGCGTTTGCATCCGGATTCAGGTGGTGGTCAATGAGAATTTTCTTGGCCGAAGAGGCCTTGAGCGGCTCTTCCAGGCCCTCCGTGCGGTTGAAGGCGTTGCAGTCCTGGAGGATGATCAGATCGGCCTTTTCCACCGCCTCGACGGCGGCGTTGGGGGCTGCGTCGTAGCAGTGGTAGGGGATGGCGGGAGCCAGGATGAAATGCAGGTTCCCGGGAGGGGTGTCCGGCAGCACGCAGGCCACTTCCTTCCCCAGTTTCTCTTTCAGGAAAAGGGCCATGGCGGTGGTGGAGCCCAAGGCGTCTCCGTCCGGGTGGATATGACCCAGCACGACCACCCTGGAGGCGGCTTTCAGCATTGCCTGGAGGCTATGAATCTTTTCCTGAGTAAGAATTGGCATTGCAGTACTAAATGCGATGGCAAATTTACAAAAGATTATTGCTTTTGAGAAATCATTTTTTTAACTTTGTCGGAAGTTTGGAAAATTATAAAACACTAGAATAATGAACA
>JAEEGK010025250.1_pt1 | contig 12220 bp, 10 predicted proteins | sample 8958771 | NCBI WGS metagenome assembly JAEEGK01 (sample SAMN16246547, study PRJNA631951) | gut metagenome | biome: gut microbiome; feature: rumen; material: SC-attached | host: Bos | place: Iran: Karaj | collected 2018-10 | reverse complement strand
TCACCGTCTTCGGTTTGCAGGGTGAAGTCGATGAAAGGCTGACCTACTTCAAGGCGTTCTTGTTTGGCAACGTAGTCGTTGAGGTGGTCGCGATAGATGGATTCGGTGGTGAAGCCAGCCATCAAGTCTTTCAGTTGGTCAATGGGGTAGTCTTGTTTCACACCGTCGAGGATGTAATGGGTGACGAAGCTCTCGGGATGGGCTTTGATGTAGTCATCGCGGAAGCTGTCTTGTTGCTCCATCAGGGCGGTGCCGACCTTATTGAGAGAGTCCATCATAATGGAGTCGTTGTCTTCAAAGGCCTGCTGCATTACGGCATAGAGATCGCGAATTTGATGCTCAAAACCTTCTAACTGTTTGTTGTAAGCATCCAATTCAGCTTGGGTCTCCGATGCCATGATTTCAACGGCTTGCAGATTGTTCATATCGCCTACAAAAGCGACATCCTTGTTATCTGCAAAGAATGGCATAGAACCACGCATACCCTTCACTTTCAGTGAGTAAAGGATTTGTGGGTTATCTTTTGGGGCAGATAAAACTGCGGTTTCGTCGGTGATAACAGCCGAATCAATGATGACAGGGGCATTATCGACATATTTTTGCAGATAGACGGTTTTGTCGTTGCTGTTAGCCAGACTGACATTGACTTTAAAGCCATCGGTTTTGTTGTTGCAGGCGGTCATGCCGAGTGCAAGTGCAATAAGGAAATAGATACTTTTTTTCATTGTAAATCAAGTGTTTATGTGATACTAATCTCTTTTCTTTTCCGATTTGAAAATGTACAAAATCATCATGATGAGGAAGATGGAAGCGGGTACACTGAGCAAGATACGCAGCAGCACTTGTCCGATGAGTCTGAAACTGAACGACTCAAGGAAAAACAGAGCAAAATGGTGAATGAGCACCATGCAGAATACGTAACGGAAGAACCAAATTCCTCCTAATTGGCCCAGATTGGGTTCTGGGATGTTTTCGAATTTTTGGTTGCCCGAAATAAGACTGATAATGAAGGGTCGGCAGAAGGCCATCAAAGTGGTGGCTCCTGCATGAAGTCCGGGGGTGCCCATAAATAAATCGACAGTCAAGCCTAAGGCAAATCCCAAAACCAAGAGTTGCCATTTGGGTGTGCTGAATGGCAACAACATGATGAAAATGAGGTAAATATAAGGATGTACATAACCTCCAAGGCGGATGTGGCTGACGACCAGTACCTGAAGGAGTACGAGCACAACAAAGCGGATGATTTGTAACGCGGTCTTGTTCATGTCATTTAAGTCTGGCTTTGAGCGAATCAAGCTCGGGTTTGTGCAAATCTTTGATTACATAAACATGCCTCAAGGTAGCAAAGTCGGTGGCAAATCGAATCTTGGCTCTGTTCAAGGCATCAACGGCAGTGGGGTAGAATTCTTCTACCGTACCCACCATAAGGTCTTCGGGGAAGATGTAGGAATGCGAGCTGGTCAAGATGGTGTCGCCTTTTTGCAAAAGGATATGCGTGGGGATGTCTTCCACCATGCCGTAACGGTAGTTGTTGGTCTCCCATTTCACACTGGCCAGTTCCTGGCTCTCCTTGATGCGTACACCGACCACAGATTTGCTATGAAGCAAACTCATGATGGAAGCATAATGGCGGCTGACATCTGTAACCACGCCCACGATGCCATCGGTGGAGATAACGCTCATGTCACGTTCAACACCGTCAACAGCACCTTTATTAATAATAATGTAGTTGTTGGCTTGGTTGGTGCTGTTGTTGACGACCTGTGCAGGGATATATTTATATAGCGTATCGCCTTGGCTGATATCATAGGTGCAGGTGGTAGTGTCATACACGACCGACAGCTTTTGCCTGAGCATGGCATTCTCTTCGGCAAGTTGCTCATTGGCTTTGTTGAGACGGAAATAATTTCCTATCGCGCCGCCCCACTCATAGATTTTGCCCACGACATCGTTGGTGGTGTTCACCATACGATTGCGGTGGAATCGTTGGCTGTTGGCAAGCAACAAGATAGAAATCACCTCGAGCAGGATGAACAAGATGACGAAGTGGTGCTTGATGATGAAACGCCGCAGGTTATACATAGATGTTTAATGCTGAATGCAGAATGTTGAATGCTGAATGAGGAAAAACTTGTCGTACGACATTCCTCATTCCGCATTCATAATTCAGCATTATTTAATCAAGAACGTAAAGCGGTCAAAGTTCTTCAGTGCGATACCAGTGCCACGGGCGACGGCACGCAACGGGTCTTCAGCCACGTGGATGGGCAGTTTGGTCTTGCCGTTGAGACGCTTGTCGAGGCCGCGCAGCAAGGCACCACCACCAGTGAGGTAGATACCTGTGCGGTAAATATCAGCCGACAGCTCAGGAGGCGTCTGCTCCAAGGCATTCAACACAGCGGTCTCAATCTTCATGATGCTCTTGTCGAGGCAGTGGGCGATTTCGGCATAGTTCACCTTGATTTCCTTCGGGATACCGGTCAGCATGTCGCGGCCTTGCACGGCATAGTCATCGGGCGGGTTGTCCAATTGCGGAATGGCAGAACCCACCTCAATCTTGATGCGTTCGGCAGTGCGCTCACCCACGATGATGTTGTGCTGCTTACGCATGTACTCTTCGATGTCGGCGGTGAAGTCGTCACCAGCAATGCGGATAGATTTGTTGTTAACAATACCACCCAAGGCGATGACGGCGATTTCGGAGGTACCGCCACCGATATCGATAATCATGTTACCTGTAGGCTCAAGCACGTCGATGCCGATACCGATGGCAGCAGCCATAGGCTCGTGAATCAGACGCACCTCTTTGGCACCAGCTTGCTCAGCCGAGTCCTTCACGGCACGTTCCTCCACCTCGGTGATACCCGAAGGGATGCAGATGACCATTTTCAGGCTGGGCGGAAACAGAGTATTCTTGAAATTGATCATCTTAATCATCTCGCGCATCATATATTCGGCAGCTTGGAAGTCGGCGATGACACCGTCGCGCAGCGGGCGGATGGTCTTGATGTTCTCGTGTGTCTTACCGTGCATCATCATGGCGCGTTTGCCGACGGCGATGATTTTCTTCGTGTCGCGCTGCAAGGCCACGATGGAGGGCTCGTCAACGACTACTTTGTCGTTGTATATGATAATCGTATTGGCCGTACCAAGGTCAATGGCGATTTCTTTGTTTAGGAATGAAAATGCTCCCATAATCTTCAGTTGTTAGTTGTCAGTTGTTTATTTATCTTCAGTTAATAATGTCAATGTCTAAAATGTCTAAATCCGGTAAACACCATGCTGATGCCGTTTTCGTTGCAGCAATCGATGGATTCTTGGTCGCGCACCGAACCACCAGGTTGTACAATGGCAGTGATACCCGCTTCATGCGCCAGCTCGACGCAATCTTTGAAGGGGAAGAAGGCATCGGAGGCTAACACGGCACCTTTCAGGTCGAAATCAAACGACTTCGCCTTTTCAATGGCTTGACGCAGGGCATCCACACGTGAGGTCTGCCCAATACCTGAGGCAAAGAGTTGCTTGCCTTTGGCGAGGACGATGGCATTGGAGCGGCTGTGCTTCACAATCTTGTTGGCAAAAATCATGTCTTCCACCTCGTCGGCAGTAGGTGCTTTTGTGGTGATGACTTTGAGGTCGTCAGCGGTTTCCGTATGGAGGTCACGGTCTTGTACGAGGTAGCCATTCAGGGCAGTTTTCACTGTTTGAGGCTTGTATTGGTCGGATTTTAGGCGCAACACCACTCGGTTCTTCTTCGAGAAGAGCAGGTCGAGCACGCCATTTTCATACTCAGGTGCCACGATGACTTCGATGAAGAGCTTGTTGATGTCTTCAGCGGCAGCCAAGTCGATGGGGCGATTGCAGACCAGCACGCCACCAAAGGCCGAAACGGGGTCGCCAGCCAAAGCGGCGAGATAAGCCTCTTTCACGGTCTTGCGGCAGGCGATGCCACAAGGGTTGTTGTGTTTGAGGATGGCGAAGGTGGGCTCGTCGAACTCACGGATGAGGTTGAGGCCTGCATCCAGGTCGAGCAAGTTGTTGTACGACAGCTCTTTGCCGTGCAGTTTCTCAAACATGGCATCCAAGTCGCCGTAGAATGTGCCTTTCTGGTGCGGATTTTCGCCATAGCGCAAAGTAGAGCCTTCTTCTTCAGTGATGCGCAGCGGCTTGTTGTCATCATCTTTCACAAACCAGTTCATAATGGCACTGTCGTAGTGTGAGCTCACGCCAAAGGCGTAGGCAGCAAAACGGCGGCGGTCATCAATGGAGGTCTCACCCTGCTGGTCTTTCAGCAGCTGGATGAGTTCGCCATAATATTTCTGTGACGGCACGATGAGCACGTCGTTGAAGTTCTTGGCGCCGGCGCGGATAAGCGAGATGCCGCCAATGTCAATCTTCTCGATGATGGCAGAGGCATCTTCAGTCTTGGCCACGGTCTCCTCGAAAGGATACAAGTCCACAATCACCAAATCGAAGGGCGGGATGTCGTATTCCTGCATCTCCTTTTGATCCGATTCTAGTTGGGTGCGACCCAAGATGCCGCCAAATACTTTGGGATGCAAAGTCTTCACGCGACCGCCCAAGATAGACGGATAGCCCGTGAGTGACTCGACGGTCTTCACGGTAGGGTCTAACGGCTTGATGAAGTCGTATGTTCCTCCAGTGGAGTATATCTGTACGTCATTTTGCTTCAACAAATCGACGATGGTGTCGATGCCTGTTTTATAAAATACTGATATTAAAGCAGTTTTAATCTTTTTCAAGGGTGTAAAATTTTGCTAATTTAGGACTGCAAGATTACGAAAAAACTGAAAGCGGCGCAACACTAAAACGACAATTTTTTAGGAAAGATATCAACAGATTTTGATGGCTACAAAAACCTGTTCCGTTATGTAGAATAGAAAAATTTCCGAGTTTTAAATAATTGTAAAATAGAGAATTAAAAACAAATTTGATTATAAATTGAAAAATCCATTAGGGGGCATTAGTTTTTTCCTTATTTTTACAAGTTCAAAATTGCGTGGATGGAAACAAAGTGGATTTTAAATCAATCGGTTGACAAACAGCAAGTTGCCGAGATTGTCAAGGTGCTCAATATTGATGAGAACCTTGCTACTTTGCTTGTCCAACGCGGAATTACGAACTACGAAGAAGCCAAGACATTCTTCCGTCCATCGCTTTCCCAACTCTATGATCCATTCCTTATGAAGGATATGGATAAAGCTGTTGAAAGGGTTATCCGTGCCATTAATGAAAATGAGAAGGTATTGGTTTATGGCGACTATGACGTGGATGGCACAACGGCCGTGGCCGTGGTCTACACTTACTTGAAGCCTTTCTTCAAGAAGAAAAAAATCGAGTTCTACATCCCCGACCGCTATGAAGAAGGCTATGGTATCTCCATCAAAGGCATTGATTATGCAGCAGATAACGGCTTTAAACTGGTCATTGCCCTTGACTGCGGCATCAAGGCTGTGGAACGCATTGAATACGCTAACGAACGCGGGGTCGACTTCATCATCTGTGACCACCACCGTGCTGGTGACGTCATCCCGAATGCCGTAGCTGTGCTGGATGCCAAACGTCCTGACTGCAACTATCCTTACGATGAACTTTCGGGTTGTGGTGTAGGCTTTAAGCTGGTTACCGCCCTTTCGATGAAAGGCTATGGTACCATAGAACAAGTTTATGATCTGCTCGATTTTTTGGCCGTGAGCATTGCTGCTGATATCGTCCCCATCACGGGCGAAAATCGAGTATTGGCTTATTTTGGCTTGAAGCAACTCAACAAAAAGCCTCGTCCAGGTATTGAAGCTATTTTGCAACACGCCAACATCTACCGTCGCGACGAAGACCAACTAGCCGAGGACGAAAATGTGCTGACTAGAGAGCTGACCATCAGCGACTTGGTTTTCCTTATTGGCCCACGAATTAACGCTGCCGGACGTATCGCCAAGGCTTCAGATTCCGTACGTCTGCTCATCGCCGACAAGAAGGAACATGCCGAAAAATTGGCTGCTTCCATCAACGACCTCAATGACGAACGCCGTGAATTCGACAATCGTATCACAGAAGAAGCCCTCGACATGATTGATGCCGATGCTGAGCTTCGCGATGCCAAGAGCACCGTAGTTTTCAACGAACGTTGGCATCGTGGTGTCATTGGTATCGTGGCCTCACGCCTCACCGATTATTATTATCGTCCCACCATCGTCCTGACGCGTGCCAATGGTTTGGTTACGGGTTCGGCACGTTCCATCAAGAGCTTCGATATTTACGATGCTATCGACAATTGTTCCGATTTGCTTGAGCATTTCGGCGGCCATAAATATGCAGCTGGTCTTTCGATGAAGCCTGAAAACCTGCCTGAGTTCCGTCGTCGTTTTGAGGCTTATGTCAGCGAACATCTTGTGGATGAGGATTTTGTGCCCGAGCTTGAAGTGGATTTGAAGATCAAGTTCAGTGACATCACCGCTAAATTCATGCGCATACTGAATCAGTTTGCACCTTTTGGTCCGGGCAACATGGCTCCTGTATTTTGGACGGACAATGTCATCGACGTAGGCGGCTCACGTCCTGTTGGCGGTCACAAGCACTTGAAACTCACCGTTTCGCAAGTAGGTGATGCCGAACAAGGTGTGGCTCCTTTCTCGGGCATCGCTTTCCAGAAAGGCGACCTCTTCAACCGCATCCACAGCGGCGAGCCTTTCAGCATCTGCTACCACTTGGAATACAACACTTGGCAAGGCAAGACCAACTTGCAGCTTAATGTTAAGGACATTAAGTTTGCGGAGGAGTTGTAATATGCGGTCGGAGTTGCAATCCGACCGAACTAGATAGGAAAAAACATGTCAACATTATTGAAATATGTAGATAATACGTAAAAAACGATTTTTGTTTTGTTTTGTCGAGAAATAATCGTTTATTTGCAAGCGTATAAAACTTACTTATCATGGCAAAAAAAGGGTTGTCAATATCTACACTAAATCGTGTCTTAAAAGAAGGAGAGCAGTGGGCTTTATGCATAGGAGCAGGTACATCAAAATTTTTAATTCCTGATTGGAAAGAATTGATTAATAAACTAATTGAGGATCTTAGTTTACCCAATAAGGAAAAAGTAGATGACATTTTTGCTTTAGGTTATTCTTTTGATGCAATAATTCAAGCAATAAAAGACATGACGGGTATGGATGATAAGGTTTTCATCGAGTATTTATCAGATATAATATATTCGCCGATAAAGAATCAACTTGATGATAAAGAGTGGATTGCTTTTAAAACCGTACATGATTGGACTATTGGATATGCTTCTAAAGATACAACTGACCATCAAGAAAGATGGGATTTATTTAGTGAATGCAAGGAAAGAGTATTTAAGAATACGACAGCCTATAGTTTGGCCAAAATGTTAGCGAATGGGTTTTTAAAAGGAATAAAGCCAAGTTCCATCTTAACTTTTAATGGTGAAGCTTGTTTTTTGGCTTTATTAAACTCGTTTCTTTTCGACAATAATAGCCATTGTATTCCTAAACAATTTGATAGAATAATAAATAGCATTTCAGACAGAGGCAGTACAAAAATACCATACTATCATTGTCATGGAACTATTCCAATAAAAGATGTCATATATAAAAAAGGTTATAAAGCAAATGAAAAACTAGTGTTTTCGGAAGATTCATACTTACAGTTGGCGAACAATAACTTTTCTTGGCAATCTAGTTCGTTTATTAATACTTGCCTTCACAATAAAGTGGTTTTCATTGGGGTTTCATTGACAGATTCTAATATGAGAAGATGGTTAAGTTGGATCCATCATACTAAAATGAAGGAAATGGAATTAAATAAAATGTCTTTTGACATAGGTAAGTCAACAGAACATTATTGGATTAATGTTAGACCTACTGAAAAAAAACTTCAGAAATGGTATGAGAGTCTTGTGTCATTATTGGGCGTTAGGATTATTTGGATTAATAAATGGTCAGAAGCAGCTGATGCTTTGGGTATTATGTTAGGAATTATATAACCTCGTAATAGCTCTTAGTTCTAGTGGATTTGCAATCCGCTGGCTGTGAATATAAGGATTTATAATCCACGTCACCACATAAAAGAAAAGTGTTTTCACTTGCAAATCATCTAGGCATTGCCTATTTTTGCAGCCGTAAACGGAATAATCATCTAAAAAACGAAAAAAGTACAAAAAGAAGTAAAACGAAGATAAATAGACATAATAGATAGCATTTGTGGCTATCCTTGACCTTCAATTTTCCACTCCGCCCTTTTAATGGGGCAACGCATCAAGGATAAGTGTTCACAAGCCGTGAAGTACGGCGTGGAATACTTGTTAGATGTGTGGGCGTGGAAACCCGAAGGTCAGACAAGAGATAGATTCCACGCTTTTGTTATGTCAAAACGGAGAAAGCCGATAGCCAAAAAAGTGGAGGAAAATAATCAGAAGTTGCGCCCGTCACAAATTCAGGGATGTTATTATGAAAAACAAAAATGGTATTATGCTCGTAGTAATGGTTTTTATCACTATTTTCTTAATTTCCTGTGATGGTAATGACCAAACTTTATTCCGTGTTCAGAAAGACGGATTGTATGGTTTCATCAACGGTCAGGGAGAACTAATAATAGAGCCTCAATACAAATATGTCAGTTCTTTTTCAAAAGACGGTGTTGCTTGTGTAATCAATGAATTAAAAATAGTGATGGACACAACAGAAATCGATGTGGACAGCTGTGTTTTTGTGAATTATGGTTATATCAATAAGAAGAATCAACGGATTAACGATAATAACATCATAACAATAAATCCTAATCTCATGGAATTTTGGGAGCATTATGGATTATATAAGATTGTCGAAAAATACAATAATGGTACACTATCATTTAGGAGCAACATATTAAATCATCTTTACTTCAATAATGATTTGTATATTTTTCAAGATGCAGGAACAAAACTATTGGGGTATAAAGATATTAAATGCAACATTGTCATTGAACCAAAATATGAATGGTGCAGGCGGTTTAGAAATGGAGTTGCAATTGTTTTCAGACCCACGAATGACATTCTTAATGACTTTGACATTACAGATTCTTTGACTTTAAACAAAGCTGCATATCATGTTCTAAACAAAGGCGGTGCTATTAATACAAATGGCGAGCTAATAATTGATTATGATTATTTTTATATCCATGATTTTATGGCTAATGGAACAACATGGGCTGCTACAATTGCGCCAGACGATCTTGGTCAATTAAAAAAGGATTGGGCCTGCATCGATAAAACAGGGACAATTATCGCCGGTCCTATTGCTAGTGGAGCAAAAGACATGATATACAACAATGATAAATATCCTATTTATCAAATTGGTTTCGGTGTTTTTGGAACATATTATACATTTATTGACAAATTCGGAACTTATTTATCTGATTTTGACAATGATGGAGCCGTTTCACTTTCGAACGAATTGTTTGACGATGTAATCCGTTTTTCGGATGGGGTTGCAGGACTGCATGCAACATACAGAAATAATACAGGTTGGTTTTTTGTTGACAGCACTTTATTTCCCATATCAATAGCATACGATTCAATACTCCCATTTTCGGAAAATCTGGCGGCAGCAAAAGAATTAACAAATGGTTTTCATCCAAGTAAATGGGGATTCGTAAAGAAAAGTCATACAGATAACTCCATCATCCAAGCTATTCCATTTGCGTATTCAGAATGCGGCAGTTTTCACAATGGATTGGCCTATTTCTTAAACAAGGGGAATGCCTATGATACAGAAGGCTACATAAACAAGCAAGGTGATGTTGTATGGCAGACAAAACGAAAGAATTATTGAATTTTAAGTAATTGATAGAAGCAATTATTCATGTAATGGACAATTTGTAATTTTCCCAAATTTTTGCAAAGTGCAGTTTGCAATTTAGAGTTGATTTTAGAATCCATCAAACCACTTCCGTAAGCAAAAAAGCAGAATAAAAAGGCAAGGTGAGAAATGTTCTTTAGTTCCAGAGATTTGCAAATCCGTCGACTATGTTTTCCTAACTAATACAAAAACCCCAGCATCCAAAGAGGCAGTTTGGCACCAACGGGCGATTCGATGCTTGGTCTTGAACTTCTGTTCGTTTCAGTTTTTGCGTCCGCAATGGGAGCGGAAGTGCGGAACAATCCCCATCGGAGGCGACAGCCCTGCCTCCTTAATTGCTTTCAGGGGTTACTAAGGTGAAAACGGAAGGGGCTTGTCTTTTACCAACCTTTCAGAACGATTTTTCGAAGACGGTCTTCAGTTTGAAAAAAATGTCTATTTTTGCAACACCAACATAAAACAAATGGATGATAAAGTAATCAACGGCATCAAACAATCACTCCTGCTGAATTTGCCAACAGGAGGGTATGCATTGTTATATGGCTCGAGAGCAAGAGGAGAAGCCCGTTCGGATTCCGATTGGGATATTCTTATTGTGCTTGACAAAGACAAGCTTCTGCCGGAAGATTACGACATCATCTCCTATCCATTACGCGAACTTGGCTGGGAGCTTGGCGAGAGCATCAATCCTGTGATGTACACCGCCAAAGAATGGGAAGAAAGCAAGTTCACTCCGTTTTATCACAATGTTATCGACGACGCAATTCGACTGGCATGAAACTGACTGACGAAGAAAGAAAACTAATGGTAAGTATGCAGTTGGAAAAGGCACACCGATTCCTCGACCAAGCGGATGAGATGTGCAAGCAGCACTATTGGGACATTGCTTCCAACCGTTATTATTACGCTTGTTACCATGCCGTTCAAGCTTTGCTCATTAAGAACGGATTGTATGCTCACACCCATGACGGGCTTTTGTCCCAATTTGGTTTACACTTCGTCAAAACAGGAAAGATCGACAAGGATTTCGGTGCATTCCTATCAAGAATGGAGCAATTGCGCGAAAAAGGTGACTATAATTGCTTCTATGCCATTACCGAAGAGGAAATTGAGACGATAACCGTTCCCTCCAGAAACTTAATCAAAAAGATTGAGGAGTTGTTGGCGGAATAAATGACAGTAAAGTATAGATTCTGCAAGGCTTGCAAGCCGATTTTTTCTTGACACTACAATCCTCGGTTCCAGCAGATTTACAAATTCGCCAGCCGTGATTTTCCTAACTAATACAAAAACCCCAGCATCCAAAGAGGCAACTTGGCACCAACGGGCGATTCGATGTCGTCGGCAAAGATGTAGGAATCAGGCAAATCCGCATACATGTTGGTTATAGGCAACAGTATAGATGCGGATTGCAAATCCGACCGAACGACACTAACAACTTTCTATCGTTTAACCACTTTCCTGAAGGCGATTCTTCCATCAGCAAACTGCACCTTCACCAAATACATCCCTGAAGGCAAACCGCTCAAATCAAGCTCAAAGTCAGGACTTGAAGGCGAAGTTTCCTGCAAAATATTACCCATCAAACCAACGATTTGGCAATGAATGGCGTTTTCCAATAAGGCGATGTGAATCTTGCCCGAAGTAGGATTAGGATAAAGGGCAATATTTTGGTTTTCAATGAATTTGTCAATCTTTGTCAAATCATCGCCAATTCCCCAGTTTTCGGGCAAACTATTGTCGGAATCAAGGTCTTTTAGTTCGAGGTAAGGACCTTCGCCATCGGCTTCCATGGGCCAAGGCAGGCTGTCGGAGTAATGCACCTGGTCAATGATGTTGCCCCAAGCATCAGCCAAGACGAGGTTTTCCGATTTGTTGTCGAGCTTGCGCGTGTATTGACCGAAAGGTGTGGTGTTGTAATACTCCGTGAACATCAACGAATCAGAGCAAAGCACAATAGCTTGTCGACCAGCAATATGCGCATTGTCCGGAAACTGATAGGTAACACCCAACTCGCGGAAATAAACACCCGTCAAATCCACTTCCTCGTCACCATTGTTGGTGATTTCGATGAACTCAAACAAGTCGCCGTCGATATTCCACCAGTCCATGGGATGGTAGTGGATTTTGGAGATGACCAGAGGTGGCAGGTCGACATCGGAACAGCCATCGTAGGAGCCAATGTTTTGGTTCAACCAGTCGGTGCGCAGTTGGAGCCAGTTTTTCATGTTGTTGACATACTGTGCGTGTTGGTTCATCTGGTTCCAGCGTTGGTTGTCTCGAGGAATGGCTTCAGCAATCAGTGCATCGATTTCGTCAATGCGATTGCAGACGAAATCATAATT
>JAEEGK010025247.1_pt1 | contig 12222 bp, 7 predicted proteins | sample 8958771 | NCBI WGS metagenome assembly JAEEGK01 (sample SAMN16246547, study PRJNA631951) | gut metagenome | biome: gut microbiome; feature: rumen; material: SC-attached | host: Bos | place: Iran: Karaj | collected 2018-10 | reverse complement strand
ATAATTATTTTTGTGTAAGATTGTTTTCAGCGTTATTCACACCATAATTAATACTAACTCGCAGCCGATGTGAATGCACTGACGGTTTTGCGAAGTCAAAAGCGGCAGGCTCTTGGATATGCACATCTATGTAATGTGTATTGTTCTGGCGGGAAGCAGTGATTTGCGGACGCGGACTGCCTCATGGCTTTGCCATGCGAGCAGTCCGACGGACCCAAAAGAACGGATTTCCGCCATCTATGAGATTAATCTGATTCTAAAAGTTACATCGTCTTGAATTTATTGATAAGCACAGAAACATCGGTTGCTGTCTGCTTGTTTGATTCAGAAGCATCGGCTACATTGGTGATAAGCGACTGAACTTCCATTGTCTTCATTACGATGTTGTCAACTTTTGAGCCGATTTCGTTTGTCTGGGTCTTGAGCAGGTCAATCTTACCGAATGCGTCGGCACTCTGCTGTTTCATCTTTGAAGAAGAAACGTTGATAGCCTGTGCAGTTTCATTGATGATTCTGGTAGTTTCGGCAACGCCCCGGATTGCAGTATCCTGTTCGTTCATGCCGAGCTGCAAATCCTTAATCATCTGGTCAATGCCCTGAATCTGTTTTCCGATTCCCTCAAATGATTTGCGCGAAGCATCAGAAGAATGGACAATTCCGTTAATTGCGTCAGTAATGTCTTTAAGCAGGTTGTTAATCGATTCAGACTGCTTTGCAGAGCTTTCTGCAAGCTTTCGGATTTCACCGGCAACAACAGCAAAACCTTTACCGGCGTTACCGGCATGTGCAGCTTCAATAGAAGCGTTCATCGCAAGAAGGTTTGTCTGTGACGAAATATTTGCAATTGCAGTGTTAGCGTCTGCAAGGTTTCTTGCCTGTTCAACTACAAGCGAAACTTTTTCGACAACTTCCTGCTGAAGAACACGGCCCTCTTCAGAATTATTAACAAGCGCCGTACAAGAAGAAGCAATTTCATTCATTCCTTTATTGAAATTGCTGACGTTTACAGTCATTTCTTTCATGGCGTTTGATGAATTTTCAATTGAAACTGAAACACTGTTCAGACGCTTGTCAAGCTCGGCGATTTCTTCTTCTGTCTTAGAAATACCCACGACAACGTCGTTCATGCACGAAGTCTGTGCCTGTGTTTTTGTCGTAATGTCCATAATTTCAGAACCGGCAACAAGCATTGCCTCTTTTGCGCCTTCAATCTGAACAAGCAGGTTCTCGCTCGTCATATCAAGCTTGAACGTAGAGTCTTTTATAGACTGAATCATCTGACAAAGGCTTGCAATTACCTTGTTGAAATTTCCGGCAAGCGCGCCGACTTCATCATCCTTTTTTATAGGAAGCGACTGAGTAAGGTCACCGGCACCGTCAGAAATCTGTTCGAGAGAAGACGAAACGCCTTTAATCCGCTTAAAGAAAGGCATTGTAAAGAAGAATGTAAGAACAATGGCTAGAACTGTTATTCCAATACCGAACCAAATCAACGCGGTTCTAGTTTTCTGCAGCTCTTTTGCTATAGAACTGCCGTTATAGTCACAACCGATAATTCCGACAAGCTTTCCGGCACTGTTTTTGATTGGTGCATAAGCTGAAACAGTCCAGCCCCATGCCGGCTGATATACAAGGTCGCCTGTTATAAGCTCGCCTGTTTTATAGCTGATAACCAGATCTTCGCCATAGTCAGAAATGTCTTCTTCTGAACCTATCGGTGAAAATTCGTCGCCGTCCGGCTCGTCGCTTCCGTCTGCAATAAACACGCCGGTGTTATCGTCTTTAAGAACCATCGTGTAAAGATATGTACAATGCTGGTCGTATTTTATTTTAAGAAGCCTGCGGCAGGTTTCAATATAATCAAAGTCATTCGGGTCAAGAGATGTCGCGTATCTTTCAAATGCATCTCCGTCAACAAGTCCCTGAGCGGATCTTACTACCTGTGTAGCCTGAGACTGATAAACTGAAGACGAAATTCTCGTCATTTTCTTGATTGAGTAAAAAGAAAGACAGAGAACAACTATAATAATTAAAGAGCTTATAAGCGCAAGAAATTTAACCTGAAATGACTGTAATAGTTTCATGAGAATATTCTATTATATTTTTGAATTTTTCTCAAATTCATTTTGATTAAACAGCAACTTTTTTCTAAAAAAAGAAACCGGCTTGCGGCAGATTGCTCCAAAAAACCGAAAACTACCGCGGATAACTGATTTTATCAGCTTGCTTTTGGATGGCTCAAATAGTATTCCGCAAAAATTCTTGCGGCATCAGCAACAAGATCGGCGCATGGCCGTTTCTTGTAGTATTGCTCTGTGCGCGCTTCTGGCACAGGGCTGTCTGGCTCAAAAGCTGAAGTCTTTGGCGGAAGCCCAAGAAGATCGCGGCAGACTATCGAGCCGTTCTTTTCAGCGAATTTCTTGGCAAGCTCTTGAATCAATGCGTAGTGCTTGGCCTTTGCGTCTGGCTCTGAACTTGTTGAATAGCCGTAAACAAGACCGGCTGCCATGAACATGCCGCTTACAGTGCCGCACACTTCGCGCAGCCTGCCCATGCCGCCGCCGAAAGAAGAGCTGAGCTTTTGCGCCGTCTCAAGGTTCATGCCGCAAACGCTTTCGCCAAGCTCTTCGACAAAGGCGCAGAAAACAGACTGGGCGCAATTAAAGCCGTTGAGGAAATTTGTCCGAGCCTTTTCGCTCATTTCTTCAGCATTCATCAGTTTTTTCCTTTTTTTGCAAATTGATGTGTCATTGCCCGGCTATTTAAGCGAAACTACGGTGTAGCCTGCGTCGGTAACTGCTTTTTTCAAAGCTTCTTCTGAAACTGAATCAGCGGCATCGATAAAAGCTGTTTTCTTTTCAAGATTCACAGACGCGCTTACGCCATCAATTGCGTTCAACGCCTGCTCTACTCTTCCGCTGCAATGAGAGCACATCATTCCGTCAATGACCATTTCCATTTTTTTAGACATAACTTCCTCCGTCGGTGAATCTTTAGAAACTTGAGTTTCTGATACAGTTTCTTCAGTTTCTATAGATGATTTTGCAAATTTGTTCTTAAAAAAGCGCAGGCGCAGCGCATTAGAAACCACGCACACGCTGCTCAAGCCCATCGCGGCAGAGCCAATCATCGGGCTGAGCTTTATTCCAAGCATATTATAAAAAACGCCGGCTGCCAATGGAATTCCGAGCGCATTGTAGAAAAAAGCCCAGAAAAGGTTCTGCTTTATATTGCGCATTACGGCTTTTGAAAGGCGCAGTGCGTTCACTGCATCGCGCAAATCGTTGCGCACAAGAATTATGCCCGCACTTTCAATAGCGACATCTGTGCCCGCACCGATTGCAATGCCCGAATCAGCACGAACCAAAGCAGGCGCGTCGTTTATGCCGTCGCCAATCATGGCAACTTTGTGCCCTTCGTCTTTGAGCCGCCTTATTTCAGCTTCTTTTTGATGCGGAAGCACGCCCGAAATTACGTTGTCAATTCCAGCTTGAGAAGCGATGTATCTTGCGGCGTTCCCGTTATCGCCTGTGAGCATAACGACAGAGCATTTTTCAGCTTTAAAAGCTTCAATTGCTTCTTTTGTGGTTGCCCTGATTTTGTCAGTGCAGGCGATTATGCCCAAAAATTTGCGCGCAAGCACAGCGCCACCGGGCGAATTATGCGCGGCAGTTTCCGCAACAATTACGATTGTCTTGCCCTGCGAAGAAAGCGCGTCAACCTTTTGAAGAATCTCGGCCGGCACATTGTTGAAAAGCCCTACGTTTCCGGCGGCATAATGAACACCGTTTACAACGCCTTTTACACCCTTGCCGGCAACATTCTCAAAATCAGTGCATGTATATTTTGCGTTCTTGTCAAAAAACGAAGTCTTAACCGCACCGTCTACAATAGCTTTTGCAACAGGGTGTCCGCTCGGCGATTCAAGAGCGGCCGCGAGGTTAAGCAGATGATTTCTGTCAAAGACTTCTGCCGCGAGCAGCTCAACATCAGAAACTGAAAGCTGCCCTTCTGTAACTGTGCCGGTCTTATCGAGCACGACAGTATCAACTTTATTGAGCGTCTGCAACGCTTCGCCAGACTTAATCAAGATGCCGTTCTCTGCGCCTTTTGACGTGCCAACCATTATGGCAACAGGCGTTGCAAGGCCAAGCGCGCAAGGGCAAGAAATTACAAGCACCGAAATTGCGCACGAAAGCGCATCTTGAAAAGCCGCGCCCTTTGCAAGCCACACAACGAAGGTAACAGCAGCAATCAGCATTACGGCCGGCACAAAATAAAGCGCAACTGTGTCGGCAGCCTTTGCAATCGGCGCTTTGCTTGCAGACGCTTCTTCAACAAGCGCAATCACCTTTGAAAAGGCGGTGTCACCGCCGACAGCTTCTGCGCGGACTTTGATAAAGCCGCTCACATTGAGCGTGGCAGCCTTAACAGAATCATCAGCTTTTTTGAAAACAGGAATGCTTTCGCCAGTCAAAGCAGATTCATCTACAGACGCATCGCCTGAAATGATTTTGCCGTCAACCGGAATATACGAGCCGGTTTTGACAATTACAACGTCTCCGGCTTTGAGCGAAGCGGCTTCAACTTCAATTTCTGCACCGTTTTCTTCTATTATAGCAGTCTTTGGCGCAAGCTTTATGAGCTTCTTAATTGCGTCGCGCGTCCGCCCTTTGCTCTTGGCTTCAAGCCATTTGCCGAAAGTTACAAGCGTCAAAATTGAGCCGCCCGACTCAAAATAGACTGTGTGCATAAGCTCATGCACAAGCGCAGAGTCGCCGTGCCCCATTGCATAGGCGAGCCTGAAAAGCACAATCACACCGTAGATAACTGCCGCGCTAGAACCAACGGCAATCAGACTGTCCATATTCGGCTGAAGCTTGAAAAGTTTTTTGAAGCCCGAAGAATAATAAGCCCGGTTTATGTAGCAAATCGGCAAAACAAGCATGAACTGCGAAAGCGTAAACACAAGCGCATTCTGCATACCGTCAAAGAAATCCGCGATAAGGCCCGGAACAGGGAACGGCAGCATATTGTGCATTGCAATATACATGAGCGGCAGCAAAAAGCACAGCGAAACCCAGAAGCGCATCTTAAGATGCTTTGCCGCTTCAAGAAGCGTATCTGATTCTTCGTCTTTTTCGATTGCAGAGCTTTGCTGCTGGTTGCCGCCGTTTTTGTTTTGCAGTTCGGCCTGATAGCCGGCCTTTTCAACAGCTTCTATGATTACAGGAATTGCCGAAGCGGCGGCTGTGTTTTCAGCCTGCTCAACGCTCATCGTACCGGCGAGTAAGTTTACTTCGGCTTTCTTTACGCATTCCAAAGAATTGACAGCTTTTTCTACACGCGCAGAACATGCGCCGCAAGACATTCCTTTAACGTTAAAATGAATTTTTTCCATAACTACATTATCACATAAAAAAGCCGCTTTTGTAAAGGTAAGCTAACATTTAAGCGGCTTAAAACGCTGATGCGATGGTTTTGCCGTGCTGCCGGGCGTGCCCCGCTCGGTCATTGTCGGGCGTGACCCGACAATCTCGGGTTCACAATTAGGTTTGTTCTACAGAATTAAATTTATTGGTAACCCCTGCTAATTTGCGTAAACGCAAATTAGTAAAGACTATGAACATCTTTAGACTTCTTTCATTGCGGCTTTTATGTCGCTCAAGCTGAATGTGGCGCGGCCTTGCTGACCGGCGATTAGAGCCGCCTTGTTGATTACAGACTCAATCTGCGCGGCGCAGAAGCCGTCAAAAAGCCTTGCAAGACCTTCGGCAGAAACTTCTGGTTCGTATTGCTTTGCCTTGAGGAAATTGGCGGCAAGCTCTTTGCGCATTTCAAAATCCGGGAAAGGCACAACGTATTTCGCGTCGAAACGGCCCGCGCGTATAAGCGCTTCGTCTAAAGCCTTGCGGCTGTTCGTGGCGGCAAGCACAAGAATGCCCTGGTTCGGCGTAAAGCCGTCAAGCTCGTTCAAAAGCGCGGTAACGATGCGCGTGTTTTCAGTTTCAATTGCAGAGCCAGAATAATTGCGCTTTGTGCCGATTCCGTCGAATTCATCAATGAACACGATACACGGCGCATGGCGGCGCGCCTTTTTGAAAAGCAGCTTGACCTTTAGCGGCCCGATTGCCATGAACATACTCTCAAAATCGGTAGCCTTAGCCGGAATAAAGTTTATCTTGCCCTCACCTGCCAAAGCGCGTGCAAAAATCGTCTTGCCGTTGCCGGGCGCGCCTTCGAGCAGCACGCCTTTCGGCATTCTTATGCCCTTTTTGGCGTATTCTACCGGGTGCTGCATTATGTCGATTATCTGAAGCATGTCTTTTTTGAGCTGCTCCATGCCGGTTACGTCTTTGAAAGTAACGCCGGTTTTGCGCACAACTTTGAAAGTGTTCGGGCTTATAAATTTGCGGAAGGCGACAAAAATGATGCCAAAAAAGAACAGATAAAACGCGCAGTCAAACACAAGCGAGATTGTCTCTTCGGCAGATTTGCTGCTTGAGATTTTTACGTCTTTTAAGAGCAGCTCTTCTTTGAGCGCCGGCGAATCTGGGTTCGGCACGGCGTATTTTTCACCGCTTTTCAGCGTAACGCCGAGCGTTTCATCTTGAAAAACAACTGCTTCGACAGCCCCGGAACTAAGGTCAGCCTTGAATTTAGAATATGTGGCCTTTTCTGTCTGCGGCACCAAAAACATGACGGCAGCGGCCGCCGCCAGAAGAACTATCAATATAAAAAATACGTTAATACGCCTTTTTTGAGTTTGTTTCATAAGCCAAGTTTAGCTATTTCTTGAAGGGAAGACAACCCTCTACTTGCGAAGCGTGGGTTTTCTTCCCTTCAAACTTCCCATCTTTCCCAGCACGCTTTAAATCTACCACAAAATATGGGTTTAATTCTCGCATCGCCTTCGGCTCGCAATAATTGATTGTACGCAACGCCACAAGTTTACCTTTATAAACCTCGGCGTTTCGATGTTATGGAGCGTCATCATGACGTTTGCCGCTTTTGGCATTTTCATAAAACGTAATCGTGACGATTGTAGCTTTTGGAGATTTTCAAAAACGTCATTATGACGTTTGCTCACTTTGGCTATTTTCTCAAAACGTCATCATGACGTTTGCTCACTTTGGTGATTTTCTCAAAACGTCATCATGACGTTTGTTCACTTTGATGATTTTCTAAAAACGTCATCATGACGTTTGCTACTTTTGCGATTTTTTAAAAACGTCATCATGACGATTGCTACTTTTGATTTTCCAAAACGTCATCATGACGATTGCTACTTTTGATTTTCCAAAACGTCATCATGACGATTACCACTTTTAATTTTTCAAAAAAGTCACGGGGTTGCGTTTTAGCTGATTCTACGTAGTTAGCTTTATCGGCAACCCCTGCAAGTTTCCGCTTCCGCGTAAACTTGAAAGAGTTGTTACATTTTGTTTTTCAAATCGTAATCATTATGATTGCTATTCTTGATAGTTGAAATTGATTTTCATGGTTTTGGGGCAGCCTTTGTTCCAACCGTTTTTTCTTAGTATTGCACTCCACTGGGTTTGTGTGCCTGTAAAGTTGATTGTTTCAAGGCTTGTGCAATTTTCAAACGCTCCTTTCTCTATGCTTTTTACAGTTACGGGAATTGTTATGCTTTTAAGATTGACACAGTCCTCGAATGCCCACTTGCCGATGTTTTCTGTGCCGTCTTGAATTGTTACATATTCAAGATTTTTGCAACCTCGAAATGCTATCTGACCAATCGTTTTTATGTTAGAAGGAATGATTATGCTTTTAAATTTGCAGTATTCAAATACACCTTTTTCAAGAGTTTCTATTCCGGCAGGGATTGTTATAGATTCGAAGTCACAACCATTGAATGCCCTTTCTCCAATTCTTTTTACACTATCTGGAATTGTTATAGTCTTAAAATGGCAACCATCAAATGCATAGTCTCCGATATTTTCTATACCATCTGGAATCACATAAGAGTTTCTATCTTTATCAAAAATGCAGCATATAATACTAGCTTCATCGCGGTAAAATAAAATGCCGTCAACAAGTTTAATATGCTCATTCTTCTCATCAATAATGAATTCGCTAAGGTTTGGGCAATTAGCGAAAGCTAGAGCACCAATACTTTTAACACCTGAACCAAGCTTTATGCTTTTAAGATTTTCACAATAAAAAAATGCTTGGCTTCCAATACTTTCTACTTTATCAGGAATTATTACACTTTCAATTTTCCAACAATCTTGAAAAGAACTATTGCCAATAATTTTCACACTGTCTGGTATTTTTATGCTTTTAAGTCTTCCGCACCAAGAAAACGCCTTATCGCCTATGTTTTGCACTGTATCTGGGAGTGTTATGCTTTTAATCTCGGTAGACCAGCCGCCTCCACCAGAAAAAGCACCTTTTCCGATTATTCTTACACCAGAAGGAAGAACCACACTTTTAATACAATAACAACTGCCGAATGACCAATTCTCAATATGCTCAAGACCGGTTGTCTTTGACATATCAAGATTGATAGATATTTCAAAATCTTTTTTTCTTAACGCATCACCTAACAAGCTTACAGTCTTTGTATCGATTTCTCCGACAATCTCCAAAGTGCAGCTTTCTTTAATAGCAGCTATTACGTTTCTAAAATTATCTTTTGTAGCTGTTATTACCGGCTCATCATTTTGAGCAAAAACCATCGGCGCAACCAAAACGCACAGTGCGCACAACGCAAAGATTTGCAAAAACTTTTTCATAACTCCCTCGCTTTTCAGTTATGCAGTTATTCTAACACGCCCCGCACAGATTCTGCAATGCGTAATGGGGTAATAACGCAAATTAAGCGAATGCCTGCTTTTAATTGCAGTAGCAAAATCTTTGAATGGCAGGTCTTTAAAAACTTAACACATTCTTAACATTCAAAGACTTCATTGTTTTGCAATAAGCCTTTATAGTGCATTTGTATGATTGCTACAACAATTGGTCAGATTTTGGAATTCGGCGGCTCGTTATGCCTGCTTCTTTTTGGAATGGAAATGCTTTCCAACGGAATCCAAAAAGGTGCAGGCAGCAGCTTGCAGACGCTTCTGGGAAAAATTTCTTCTAACCGTTTTTCTGCACTTTTAACCGGCGTTGCGGTAACTGCAATTATTCAGTCTTCAGGCGCAACTACAGTTATGGTTGTAAGCTTTGTGAATGCAGAGATTCTTACGCTCACGCAGGCAATCGGAATCATTTTTGGCGCAAACATCGGAACGACCGTGACAGCGTGGATTGTTTCATTATTCGGGTTTTCATTCAGCATAGAGGCGGCGGCAATTCCTCTCTTTGGTTTCGGGTTTGTACTGAAATATTTCAAGAAAATCCGGCTTCATGATTTTGCTGACAGCTTCATGGGCTTTGCTTTTCTTTTTATGGGGCTTGGGCTTTTGAAATCTTCAATGGAGTTGAAGCCTGATTCCATGGCGTTTTTATACAATCTTGCAAATCTGGGATTTGCGGGGCTTTTGCTGGGCGTTATAATCGGCGCATTCTTTACGGCTCTGATTCATTCGTCTTCTGCAACTACGGCAATTATTCTTACGATGGCGGCAAACAATTCTTTGCCGTGGAATTTGGCAGCTGCCGTTGTGCTTGGAAGCAATATCGGCTCAACGGTTGATGCTGTAATGTCTTGCTTTAAGGCAAATGTAAATGCAAGACGCACGGCCGCCGTGCACGTGGGCTTCAATGTGCTTGGAACGGCAATTGCACTTTGTTTGTTTCAGCCGTTTCTTGCCCTTGTTGACTTTATAGTTCCGCTTGAACCGCAGAAAAATATCACGGCACATATTGCAATGCTTCATACAATTTTTAATGTTTCAGCTGCCTTGATTTTTCTTCCGTTTGTAAACCACATAGCAAAAATTGCGCAAAATCTGATTAAAGAAAGCACGAAAGAAGAAAGCACCCATTATAAGCTTCCGGCCATTCTTCCTGTCACGCATATAAGTTCAGATTTGTATTTATTTCAGATACAAAAAGAAATTGTCAAGATGACAGACCACGTGATGACAATGTTTGATTTGCTTCATTCAGCTTTGAAAAACAGAAAGATTGATGAAGAATCTGTTCAGATAATTCTTTCTGAAGAAGAATATATTGATGAAATGAACCACGGAATCAGCGACTTTCTTCAGAAATGCATAAGGCTTCCGAATTCTAACCAAAAGAACCGTGAGGATTTTTCTCATCTTATTTCTATGACACAGAATCTTGAAGACTTGAGCGATGAATGCTGCTCTCTGGGGCATACGATGCTCAAATTTTACGAAAATCCGGACATCAATTCCTTTGAAGATCATAACGATGAGCTGGTCGCTTATTTTGAGCAGGTTCATCTTTTCTTTGAACAGGCGTGTACTTATATTGCGCTCGGCATTTCAGATGAAGACAAGCTGCTTTCATTGGAAATCGAAGATGGAATTGACAGCATGAAAAAGGAGCTCAAGCGGAAGAGCCGTAAGCGCATAGAAGATGGAAGCAACGTTAAGGCTGAACTTAAATACATGGATTTGGTGCGCAAAATCGAGAAAGCTGGTGACTGTGTTTTCGGCGTAATCAGAGCAATGTCGCCTAATCTTGAAGAATTATCCGGCAGTGAAACAGGCGGAGACCTTTTGAAAGCCCAGAATCTGATTGTGAATGTCAAAAACCATAAAGTGTTTGTTTCTGGCAACGAAGTCAAGCTTGCCGGAAAAGAATACGATTTGCTTGTTGTTCTTTTGAAAAACAGGGGAAATCTTGTGTCACGCGAAGAGCTTTTGAAAACTGTATGGAAATACGAAAGCGACATAGAAAGCCGCACTCTTGATGTGCATATCCGCCTTTTACGTCAAAAATTCGGGAATGCTATACAGATTGAAACTGTCCGTGGCACAGGTTACAGGCTAAAATAACGCAAATTATATACAGCTATTCTAACATTCATTAATATGCATATACAAGAGCAACCGCATTTGAGCTTTTTAAGCAAATTGGCGCGAAGGAGCGCCTATGGGGCAAACTGCCGGTTTTGCACCACAAAAGCGGCAGTTTCCGCCAGAAAATCAAACTACATTAATGTGCATCTAAAAGAGCCTGCGTAGGCGGATTTTGTAAGTAAAGTGGCGCGAGGGAACTGGGCGTGGTTCAAAAATACTATGTTTGTTGTGTCGCATAGCGACATGTATATAGTTTCCATACAACAAACATTGTATAGCGCGTTATCGCGCGGTTTTGAACCATGTCCAGCGACCGGAAGCTATTTTGTTTAACTAAAGCAGGCTCTTGATTGATTCAGCTTATATATATAGAAATTGATTTTCATTTACAGTGCATTTTTTTCGTTGTATCATTCAATCATGGAATACACGTACACGCAGACAGACGACCAGATTGTTGATTTTGCCATGACACAGGCGAAGCGGCGCATTGAGAACATGCAGAACAGGCCGCTGAAAATTGCCGCGTGGATAATCTTGAATTTGCTGTTTGCCGCGACCTTTGTCGTTCATGCTGCCGTCATGCCGGAAAACATCATCTCTTATGCGCTGCTCTACGGCTCGATGATAGTGCTTTACAATTTCTGGCGTATTCCATCGCTCTTCTTTATTCCAAAACTTGTTTCAAGAAACTGCCGGAGCCGCATCAGCGCAACGCCCGAAATCTGGCAGCCGGTCAAGACAACAATCAAAATTGAAGACGGAAAGCTCACGCTTGAAGAAGAATCAGGCAGGCTTTCGGTTGTGCCGCTAAAGCTTATCGGCCAAGTCTTTGAGACGACGCTTTCTGTGGCAGTGTACCTTGCGCCTAACCAGATTGAGCTTGTGCCCAAAAGCGTGTTCAAAACAAAAGAAGAAAAGCGCGCCTTCGTGGCCGCACTAAAAGAAGCCCACAGCCCGCAATAGCTTGTAGTTTTCCCTTTTGCGTGGTATCATTTAATCCATGCGCACAACAAAGGCTGTTCAAGACATACATCATAAGTTTCCGCATTTCATTCTGACGTTGATGCTTTTCATTTTGTGCGCTCAAATTCCGCTTTCGGCACAATCAAAAAGCGACATCGCGAACGGCTTGCGCGCCCAAAAAGACGGCAAATATGCACAAGACTTTGTGCCTACCAAAGAAGAGCATCCGTTTGCGCTTGACCCTGTAGGTGATACGGTAATAACGCTCGGCGGCGCGGCTCTTCTTGGCGCA
>JAEEGK010025246.1_pt1 | contig 12222 bp, 21 predicted proteins | sample 8958771 | NCBI WGS metagenome assembly JAEEGK01 (sample SAMN16246547, study PRJNA631951) | gut metagenome | biome: gut microbiome; feature: rumen; material: SC-attached | host: Bos | place: Iran: Karaj | collected 2018-10 | reverse complement strand
AATGGGTGAATACGGGGAGCGGGCTTCAAAGGTTGAAAAGCACTTGCTGGAGGCTGCCCAACTGGCAAAGAACGACGAAAAGAAAGTGGTTGGAATCGTGATTAACGCTTTCTCAGAGCCATTTGTCATTCCACTAGAGATGTTTGATATTATAGCGGGAATGCCGTCGAGTCTAGATGAACAGAAACAATTCGATAATGCATAATTAGCGTTAGTTAATGACTCTCTGTCTCGACTGGCATTATTCTGAGATGTAGGTAGTTTGTTAATGTTACATCTTCCACCACATTGTCAACACTTGTTATCCTACAGTAAATCGCAAGGAAAGGAATCATATTATGAACGGGATTAAATGTATTCGGGAAAGATGCAATGTTTCTATGTCTGAGCTCGCAGATCGGATTGGCGTCACACGGCAGACCATTTCTCTTTGGGAGAAGGGAACAAGAAAGCCTTCGCTGGCCAAGAGAATAGCTTTATGTGAGTTCTTCGGTTTGCCTGAGCACTTTTTCGGAGAAATCAACGAGAAAGACCTTGACGAAATAGACTCCATGCAAATCTATCGTCATAAAACGGAAACGAGCGAATTTTATACATTCGCACCCATAAGTGACGAAGAACCAATGCCGTATCTGACACTGAAATACCTAAACGGCTGGAATGATGCAAGATACACAGAAACGATGCAGCAATTTAAAAAGCTGCTGGAAAGAATCGAAGAATCTGTCCATGTAGATAATGACGAAGCATTGCTGTAGGAGCGTATCATGAAAACGTCAAGGATCTGCAGACACATAGAAAAATACATGGATGTATTGTCAGTTGTGGAAAAACAAAAGCTGAACGAGGAACCTATCTGAAAGTACCTATGAGATATGAGATATGGTCTATTCTTGATTCAATGATGCTCGCCTTTGGTCTATATACTGAAGAAGAGCTATCCCAGAAGTATCCTAAAGCGGGACGCCGCGCGTTCGAATCGCGCCGGGGACGCCAGAAAAGGATTGCTATTTTACAAGATAGCAATCCTTTTTTCACAGCATCAAAAGCGATTCCCTTTCGTATTTGAACTGCTTTTCTTTTTCAAATAAAAAATGTCAAGAAAACTTTGCAAAAACTATTGACAAGTAAACTTGTCAATGCTATAATGCCATTGTGCAAAGAAAACTTTGCAAATAAAAGGAGGCAGTTTTCATGAAAAAAGAAGAAATACTTGCAAAAGCCCAGAGAGATGGAAAAGAAAAGGATCTCCCTGAACAGGAGGCAAGAAAAAACGGGGCGTGGTTGGCTTATATAATCGGCGTCATTCTGTTAATTCTTGTAGATACCGTAAACGGATTCGTACTTCACTATGTAAACAGAGGAGCTGATTTTGCTCTGTTTTCAATGCCGTTCGTCATTTTCACGGTTAAATACCTCAGGCTTCGGCGACGCCATGAACTGGTCGCTGCGATCATCTGGGGTGTACTTGCGTTATCGATGCTGGTCGTTTGGATTCTTCAGTTGAGCGGGGCAATCTGATATGGAAGACGAACTGATTCTACGTAACAATCTCGCGGAAGTCAGGAAAGAGAAAGGACTGTCACAGTCGGAATTGGCAAAGATGGTCGGCGTTTCCAGAAATACCATCAGTTCCATCGAAACCGGGCAGTTCAACCCTACCGCCAAGTTGGCGCTGATTCTCTGCATCGCTCTGGATAAGAAGTTTGAAGAGCTGTTCTACTTCTGAAATTGGAATGCCCGGTGAATCTCGTCAAAAGACACTTCTTTACTACTATTGAGAAGCAAAAGAAAATCCGCAGCGTTACGAAATGTAACGATGCGGGTTTTCTTGTTGAAATAGCAATCTTTAGCCAAAAAAGAATTCAAATGACAGTTGGTGCCCGGTTTTTGGGACACAACGGATGATGGATGATCACAGAAGGTCAAAAGAATGCTCGGAGTGCCCGGTTATGCACTGGAAGTATTTCTGAATCTGCATGTACCAAACCTCAAAGCTTCATTGGAGTCTGTTTCCGAATTCATAGGCCTGCCTGATCCATTCCAGCAGCTCGGCGTCCAGCTCCGACGCACTGGCCAGAACGAAATGATGGGTCCAGCGCCCGGGCTGGGCTTCGGTTTTCACGGCGATGCGCAGAGCGTTCAGCGGATCCGGCAGCCCCAGGGTCAGTACAATATAATGGGTAGGCAGCAGCCGTTTCGGCAATACCCGGAAGATCGATACGCAGGCGAAGACCCGCCGGTTCTTCAGGGAAATCTGCGTCTTATGGACAACCGCCGAAAACGCTCCGAGCTCCGCAAGCCGATTCAGCAGCGTCTCGTACAGTGCCAGCTCCTCCGGCTTCCCGTCAAAGAAAAACAGCTCGTCCATTGTCATGGTTCCACGCTCCGTTTCCGTTACGACCGCGGCTCGATGACCACGTGGATCGCGTCGCCGTCGTGCTTGCCCAGAGCCGCGCGGATGGCTTTCGTGACGCCGATGATATAACAGACCGAGCCGTCCGGTTTTTTGATCCCCATGTTCACAATGCTGCCGTCGTAGCCGACGCCGTCAAATTCGGCGTGGACCTTGACCCGGCCCCTGCCGAACACTGCCCGGATATCCCAGGGGAAGGCCACATAGGCCCCGCCGTTCTCCGGGATCTCACGCAGGATCGCGTCGTATTCAAATCGCATGACCTTCCTCCCTCCTCGCTCAGGCGTGGTTTCCGGTATCCCGGCACCAGGCCGCGATCTCCGCAATCAGCGCCAGCGGCAGCTCGTCGGAGTATGGGATCTGGATCGTGCCCTTGCTGTACCTGTACCCGCCCTCGGCCAGCCTGTCCGCAAAATGGGCCACCGCCTCCGGACCGGGGTACAGGCCGATGTGCTTTTTTGCCGCCGCGAAATGGAGGATGTTGCGGCCCTGCCAGTAGGTCGGCATGGACCAGGAGATCTTCTCCTTCGCTTCCGGCAGCTCTGCCCGGATGGCCTCCCGGACAAGCTGCAGCTGTCCCCGGACGGCTTCGTCCTGGGCGTTGATATACTCGTCAATGGTTTCCGGGGCCTTCCCGCAGTCGTGCTGTTGGTTTACGCTGCGGAAGGCTCGCCCGCAGTTCGGACAGGTCCACATAGAATCGCTCCTTTGCTTCATAGGTATGGGCACGTCTTTCTGCCTTTTATCATACTACAGGAAGCCGCGTTTGTCCATAGGACAGATCTCCAAAGCAGAAGCGAATCCTTTGTTTCCTCCGGCAGCAGGAGGATGCCCACCGCAACGCCTTGAACGCCCACTGCTGCTGGCTGCTTCGAAAGCAGGGCGTCTCCGGGCAAGCTGCTGCCGCGCAGCTCGACGGACAATCCACGGCGTAAAAGAACGAGCTGCTGTTCCAGAACGGAATCAACTTCGACAAGCTCCCCGCCTGGCAGAAGCGCGGGATCGGTCTGTACTGGATAACCGAGGAGAAGACGGGCTACAACCCGATCACCGGCCGGCAGACTACCGCCCTGCGCCGCAGACTCATGGAGGACTATGAGCTCCCCCTGCGTGACGAGTACGCGAATCTGGTTGAGGGTATCCTCAAAAATACCGAGGAGGAGAACTGAAGCGGCATTTGGCTGACAAAGAGATACAACCTTGTCAGACAGACCCCTGTATGGTATAATGATGCCGGAAAACCGAGCAAGCGGAAGGAAGGGGCGCACATGATCTACATTACCGGCGACACCCACGCGGAATTCAACCGTTTTTCGAAGAAGTCCTTCGACGCCACGGACAACGACTATGTGGTCATCTGCGGCGATTTCGGCGGCGTGTGGAACGAGTCCTCCTACCAGAAGTACTGGTTGGACTGGCTGGCATCCAAACCCTGGACCACCCTCTTCTTGGACGGAAACCATGAGAATTACGACCTGCTGGCGACTTACCCGGCTGAGCAGTGGCACGGCGGCAAGGCACAGTATATCCGGCCCAACGTGATCCATCTGATGCGCGGGCAGGTCTTTGTCATCGACGGTCTGCGCTTTTTCGTGATGGGCGGGGCCTCGTCTCACGATATCAGCTCCGGGATTCTGGAGTTGGATGATCCGGACTTCTACGAAAAACGGCGCAGACTGGACCGGGCCAGAGCCCTGTATCGCATCAACCACCTGTCCTGGTGGAAGGAGGAGCTTCCCTCCGACGAAGAATACGCAGAAGGGCTGAAGAACCCCGATGCCGTCGGTAACCGGGTTGACGTAGTTTTGTCGCACTGTGCACCGAGTTCAGTTCAGGACATTCTCAGCGGCGGTTTATTTCAAAAGGACGCCCTTACCGATTACCTGGATCAGGTCCGGGAGCGTTGCAGCTTCCGACACTGGTTCTTCGGGCACTACCACGAAAACAGAGACGTAGGGGAGCAATTCACCTTGCTCTATGAAAAGATTGTCCCGCTGACAGACTATCTCCCAATGGAGGACCTTGCAGAATGAAAGGCAACAATACCGGCACCAGCAAATTCATTTCCCTGATCCTACGGCACAAACCGGAGGTCATCGGGATCACGCTGGATGAGCACGGCTGGGCTAGGGTGGACGAGCTGATTGCCGGTGTCAACCGGACCAGACCGCTGGATCTGGCTGGATTGGAGGAAATCGTCCGCACCGATGAGAAGCAGCGCTACTCCTTCAACGCCGACAAGACGAAGATCCGGGCAAACCAAGGCCATTCCGTCCCGGTGGACGTGGAGCTGGAGGCTGTGACGCCGCCGGAGCTTCTGTATCACGGCACCGGCGAGAAGTACGTGGATTCCATTGAGGCACAGGGGCTGATCCCGAAGACTCGTCTCTACGTCCACCTCTCCGGCGATCACGAAACCGCCTTCAAGGTCGGCGCAAGACACGGAAAACCGAGAATCTATCAGGTACATGCCGGCAAGATGGCAGCTGACGGCTACACCTTCTACCGTTCCGTCAACGGCGTTTGGCTGACGAAAGAGGTTCCGCTGAAATACATGACACGGATGTGGTGACTCTAATGGAAAAACCGAGAATTAAACTACTGGTTACTTTACAGCGGGAAAAAAACGTGCTATAGTAGACCCAGAAAGAAAAACAGGGCGACCGCCCGGAAAGGACAAAAGAGAAATGATCCGTATTCAGAACTCATGGAAAAAAGAATACTTGGAGCTTTCCCTGTGCAGCTTTGATTATGAGCCGCACGGTCCTTTGGCACGCCCATATAAGACAGAACCGAAGCATTTGACGCGCCCGGAATAGGAAGAACGGGAGCTTTCAGGCCGCTTGTCTTGTATGAGGCAGGCGGCCTTATTCTATGCACCGGAGGACAAAACATGGAAAAAAGTCACGAAAAATCAGACGGCTTCTTCTATGAGCAGCCAAGAGACCAACTGATCAAACAGGCCGTGTAAGCCGGACTCCTCCGGCCACGCGGCCGGAAAGGAGCAAGAGCAAAATGAACGTATGGCCGGTCATTGATATGACCGCAACCGGAAGGAACATCATCCGCCTGCGGAAGCAGGCCGGACTGACTGTGCGGGATCTCCAGGACATCTTTGGCTTCAGCAATCCGCAGGCCATTTACAAGTGGCAGCGAGGGCAGGCCCTGCCGACGATCGACAACATGATCGTCCTGGCCGCCGTCTTCGGCGTCACAATCAACGACATCATCGTATGCAAGGACACGTTTCAGATCCGTGTGATCGCATAAAAAACAGCTCCCTTACGGAGCTGACATGGCCCTTTCGTCTAAACGGACAGGACACCGCCCTTTCACGGCGGCAATGCCGGGTTCAAGTCCCGCAGGGGTCACCACGTCAGAGTTCCCTCCGCACGGCTCAGGAATCGCAAACGCTTCGCGCCTGCGACTTCCTTCGGCTGTGCTTCGGGCCTCCTCCTTCTCCCCACCGGACCCGCTTCGCTGGGCTCCGGCGGGGACCCCAGTTGACCTCTTCGTCTAACCGGTCAGGACAGCAGCCTCTCAAGCTGCAAATGAGGGTTCGAGTCCCGCAGGGGTCACCATATGGCGGGGTGCCGGAGCGGTCATAACGGCGTCGCCTTGAAAGCGTCTGTGCGGCAGCGATGCCGCCCGTGGGTTCGATCCCCACCCCCGTCGCCACGTCGGAAGAAGCCTGCTGCATTCCGTTTCCGCGGTTTGCGTAGGAGCCGCGAAAACTGCATATCCGCAGGCTCCTTCCTCCTTCTTCCCATCGAACTGCGGTCCGCTGGGGAACCATATACGCTCTTAGCTCAGCAGGCAGAGCAGCAGACTTTTAATCTGTGGGTCGGGAGTTCGATTCTCCCAGGGCGTACCAAAAGAGGGATCGCGTTAATACGACGTGATCGAAAAACTGCTTGACTTCGCCGTACGGCTTGGTTTATAATCAAAGAAAGATTATGAGCCGTTCGGCGAAGTCAAGTTATATTCTGTGCAGATTGCAGTCTTCGGCGCAGAGCGGGAAAAGCGTGACTTCATCATCCAAAAAATGAATCAAAAGCGGAGGCAGGAGCTATGATCGTATCCACGGCAAAGGAGTTCGGCGCGGCGATCCGGGCGCGGCGGAAGGAGCGGGGGCTGACGCAGGCTGCGCTGGCGGAGTTCACCGGCTTCAGCGTCAGCTTTCTTTCCGACCTGGAAAACGGGAAAGAGACGGCAGAAATCGGGAAGGCCCTTTATTTGGCTAATTTGCTGGGCTTGGACGTGGAGCTCCGCAAGCGGTGTGAGGCAGGATGACCAGCAGCATCAGTATGGAGAAGAATGGCATCGGCTACACTGACGCCCACTTCAAAATCTTCTCCCTGCTATACAGCCCGGACTTGCGGACCCTGCAGCTGGCGCCAGCCTACGGTCTGCCGGCCGCGGCAATCTATCCGACCACCCGGGAACTCTCCCTCTGCATCGGCGGCGCGGCAACATTGGACGAGGCCTTGTTTCTGGATTTCATCACCGGAAAGCAATCGTAAAGGAGACGGAAAATATGCAAATGGAAGAAATGTTCCGGGAATTCGAGTTCAACGAAGCGCCGGAGGAAATCATCACGGAAGTCAATGGACTGCCGCTGCCGGAGGACTATCTGGCTTTTATGCGGCGGCACAACGGCGGCGAAGGGCCGCTGGGCGAGAACAACTACGGCTGCTTCTACCGGCTGGAGGAGCTGCAAGCGGTCAACGACGAGTATGAGGTCTCCAATTGGTGGCCGGGGTACGTGGTCCTGGGCTCTGACATGAGCGGTCAGCTCTGGGCCTGGAACCCGGAAAAGCGGATTTGGTGCCAAATCGACAGCAGCAACACGGACGATGATACCTACTATACGATTTCTGATTCCTTCGAGGCCTTTCTGGACAACATGGACGCGGAGCTGGCATAAAACGAACAGAACAAATCAGAATCATAAGTCTACAGATCGAACCTATCACCGACCGGGAGATCTGACAGACAAAACCGGATCGTTCACATGGAGGCATGCTGAAAAATGGATCGCTTGGAAGCCTTTGAGACCATGCTGCGGGAGCTTCGGCAGCGGGCGGAATATGAAAAGCAGAAAATGGACGAGCTGAAGCAGGGCAAGGACAAAACGGCCACCTATCGGCAGTACATGGGCAACCGCCTGCTGTATCAGCAGATGCTGGCGCTGTACAGGCAATATGGGTTGATCGAATAAGAGGCCGCGGCTGGAATCCACATCCCACCGGGACCGTATCTGCACAGCATGGAGATGTAGATCAAACGGGAGATATCGGGAATATGATCCAAGAAACTGAAAATCTTACGCCTGCGCAGTCGGAGAAAATTCCGACAACGGGGGAGCTTCCAGAGATCCTCGCAAAGCTCGGACTTCCGGGAATCACGGACGAGGCGATCCACGCGTTTACCGCGGAGGAGGACGGCAGCGCATACGCGGTCTGGCGCATCGACGCCGGAAGCGGGAGCTATGTTCTGAAGCGTGCAAAGGCCTTTGAGCTGGAAACCTACCGCTGCTTCTTCCGGGACAAAAAGCCCTATGCGCCCGCGTTTTACGGTTCCTGCGCCTTTGGCGGCGCGGCGTATTTCCTGATGGAATACTGCCTGGGAGAGGACCTTTGCCGCTGCGAGCGGGAAAAGCTCAGAAAGGCCCTTGACGCGCTGATCGAAATGCAGGAGGAATTCTGGCAGCGGGAGGCGCTGTATGCTTCCGCGCTCACGCTGGAACAGTCCCTGGTGGGCGTCGAAAACCGGGGGCGGTATCTCGGGTCGAAGCGCCTGGAGGAGGTCTACGCGGCGTTTGTGCGGATCTATCAAACGACGCCGCGCACCCTCTGCCACGATGATCTGCTGCCCTTTAACCTGCTGATCGGGGAACGGGCGGTGCTGATCGATTGGGAGTACGGCGGGCTCCTGCCCTATCCCACCTCCTTCGCCCGGCTGATTGCCCACGGACGCGAGGAGGAAGGCGCGTTTTTCTACATGACCCGGGAGGATCGGAATTTCGCGATCCAGTACTATTATGACGGGCTGATCAAAAAGCACGGCATTCCCTACGCGGAATACCGGCGCACGCTGGACTATTTCCTGTTCTATGAGTATTGCGAGTGGGTCATGCTGGGCAACCGGTATGACAATCGCTCCGACGAGAGATACGGCTATTACTTGAAGCTGGCGGAGGAGCTGGCCGCAAAATTACTGCTTCAAAGAAACGATAAGGAGTTCAAATGATTGAGATAACCGGCGCTTACGCCAATGCAATCGTTTATACGGATGAAATCGAGGCCTCCGCGGCGGGGCAGATCCAGGCGCTCTGCGACCAGCCCTTTGCGGCGGGCAGCAAGATCCGGATCATGCCGGACGTCCACACGGGGAAGGGCTGCACCATCGGCACCACCATGACCGTTGGGGAGTACGTGGTCCCCAATCTGGTGGGCGTGGACATCGGCTGCGGCATGGACGTGGTCCGGCTGAAGGAAAAGCGGGTCAACCTGCCTGCCCTGGACGCCTTTATCAGCAAGAACGTCCCCCACGGCAGAGACGTGCGGGAGAAGCCCCACCGGGGCAGCGAACAGATCGATCTTTCCGAGCTGGAGTGCTTCGGGAGCATCGACACCCGGCGCGCTCTCGAGAGCATCGGCACTCTGGGCGGCGGCAATCACTTCATCGAAGTGGACCGGGACGAGGAGGAAAACCTCTATCTGGTCATCCACACCGGCAGCCGGAATCTCGGCCTACAGGTAGCAGAGTATTATCAAAAACTGGCCTATGAAAGCATCGGCGGCAGAGCCCAGACCGAGATCCCCTTCGAGCTGGCGTATTTGAGCGGCGAAGACCGGGATCGGTATCTGCACGATATGGCGATCATGCAGCGCTACGCCGCGCTGAACCGCCAGACCATCCGGGACTGCATTCTGGATGCTATGAAGCTCCACGAAGAAGACTTCTTTACGACCGTTCACAACTACATCGATCTGGAGCACTGCATCCTGCGAAAGGGTGCGGTCTCCGCCCGGGAGGGCGAACGCCTTCTGATCCCACTGAACATGCGGGATGGGGCCCTGATCTGTGTCGGTCTGGGGAACGACGACTGGAACCAGAGCGCGCCCCACGGCGCGGGTCGGCTCTTCAGCCGTACCCAGGCAGAGAGCAGCTTCACCCTCTCGGCCTTCAAGAAAAGCATGGCTGGTATTTACACCTCCACTGTCAGCCAGGACACCCTTGACGAGTGCCCCATGGCCTACAAGGACCCGCAGACCATCATATCTGCAATCAGCGACACCGTGCGCATCGAAAAGCAGATCCGCCCGATCTACAGCTTCAAGTCCAGTGATCGCTTTACAAGTAAAAAAAAGAAATGAGGATCAGTCGTCATGAAACACCGTAAGAAGCCCGTAATATCCGTCTTGATTTCATTCTGCCTCGTAATCGCACTGGCTCTGGGCCTGCCGGCATGCAGCGACGGGAATTCCGGGCAGAGCACGGCGCCTGCGGGTTATACGCTTTCCTCGGTGCACCGGGTGAACGGACGCCAGGGGATCTGCGTCGAGGGAGATTCCTATTGGGTCAGCGGCTCTACAAGCCTGACAAAGTATGACCGGGACTGGAATATGGTTGCCGAAAACACAGACCCCTTCGCTGGGTATTCCCTGGAGGTCAACCACATCGGCGACATCGATGTGTATCAGAACGAGCTGTATCTCGGCGTCGAGTATTTCATGGACGGCGTGGGAAGCAATATCCAGGTTGCGGTCTATGACGGCGACACCCTCGAGCGCAAGCGGGTCTTTCCTTTCCGTGCGGACACGGGCCAGTTAGAATGCTCCGGGATCGCAGTCGATCCCGATTCGAGAACGGTGTACATGTGTTCCTGGATCGATGACGATTCCAGTGCGTATCTGTACATGTACGATTTGGACGACGGAACGTACAAGGGAAAGCTGCGAATGGACCCGGTTCCAAAGTGGATTCAGGGCGTCGCATACTTTGACGGCAGCCTGTATGTGACCTGCGATGACGGCGATGCCGATGAGGACGCGCCGGATCACATGTATCGGATCGCGCTGAGCGACGACTGCACATCAGGGAGCGTGGTGTTGGAAAAGACCTTTGACGATGTGACCCGGCAGGGCGAGATCGAGGGATTGAGCTTTGACCGGTCGCGAGGGCAGTTTCTGCTTCTGTACAACCGCGGCGCGAGGATCGTGCTCGGCATGCCAAAGGGATTCTATGAGGGCTATACAGAGGAAATCCACGAGGTGTTTGTCTATACAAGAAAGTGAATCAAGCGAATAGAAGAAAGCTGATTTGATTATGGATATAGAACACTATTTCATTACAAAAGGACAGGGTGCTCCACTGATCCTACTGCATGGAAACGGCGAGGACAGCAACTATTTTCAAGGGCAGATCGATGCCTTTTCAAAATATTATCAGGTCTTTGCAATCGATACCCGTGGGCACGGGAAAACGCCTCGCGGGACGGCGCCGTTCACGATCCGGCAATTTGCGGAGGATCTGCTTGGTTTTCTGGATGCCCATCAGATCGAAAAGGCCCATCTCCTGGGCTTTTCGGACGGCGGGAACATCGCCATGGTCTTTGCGCTCCGACACCCGGAGCGCGTGGATCGGCTCATTTTGAACGGAGCGAATCTCAATGCGGGCGGCGTCAAACGGTCGACCCAGCTCCCCATTGAGATCGGGTACAGCATTGCCCGCCGGTTTGCGGGGAAAAGCGATTCCGCCAAAAAGAACACAGAGTTGTTGGGGCTGATGGTCAACGATCCCAATGTGGCTCCAGAGGAGCTTGCCGAGATTCAGGCACCGACGTTGGTCATTGCTGGATCCAGGGATCGTCGGCATAATAGACGACAAGAAATCGGGATTTAGTTAAGCTACGTTGTGGAGATGGAGGCTCTACTGCTTCAGTGAAGCAGTAATAAATTCCAGTTTCACGAGGTAACCGTCCATGAAGCAAATTACAAACAAAGAATATGAGGAGTGGCAGAAATACAAAGCAGAGAAAGCAAAGGGACATGTCCTGTTGCCGGATACCGTCCGGTTCATCTGCGAGGCCAACGGCTATGATGCCGAGAAGATCGGCCAGCACTTCCTTGAAATCCTGCCAAAGATCTGTCCACTTGAAGAGAGATAACGCAAAACGCCTCCGAGCCGATGTGGTTCAGAGGCGTTGCTATGTTTATCCGTTATTTACAATTACTTCGCTGATCCTGATAGAGGGTGTTACCGAATAATTCAGCATTGTCGCCAATAAATGCTTTTGCGGCTTCCTCATATCTTGTTAGTGACTTTATTCTTGTGCCGGTAATCCGCCATTCTTCCGTTATCATGCTTTCCTTCTTTTCTCTTCGCAAATTTGAATTGTCGGTTAATCGCCAACTTCAATGCTCAGATCTTTGAGAACCTGGATGGCCTTCTTTGAGAAGCCGGCACCGACATTGACCTTCCTTAGATTCACAAACTGTTTTACTTCATCTTCCGAAAGCTTTTTTATATCAAAGAAATCATCTTCACCATCCCAGAAAGGATAGATCTGCCGGAACACCTCAAGCCCGCCATCCCAGGTCAATTCTGTAATCTCCGAAGCAAGTTTATCCGGTATCGGATAATCCTTAAACCACTTCTTTGCTTCTGGGATCGCTTCATAACCTTCACTGTCGACATCGATCTCGCGTTTCGGATTCTTCTCCGCATAGTCATAAATATCAAACTTTGGAGAAAGAAGATCCTTTTTATACATCAATTCTTCCATGACCTGCAGTTTA
>JAEEGK010025243.1_pt1 | contig 12222 bp, 10 predicted proteins | sample 8958771 | NCBI WGS metagenome assembly JAEEGK01 (sample SAMN16246547, study PRJNA631951) | gut metagenome | biome: gut microbiome; feature: rumen; material: SC-attached | host: Bos | place: Iran: Karaj | collected 2018-10 | reverse complement strand
AAGCGCCTTTTTTGAAAAATTCTGCGGTATCTGTAGTCAAATATTTAACATTTCCGCCCTTCGAAAGCCGTTTTTCCATGTCCACATGCCGACGAAGATAATCGAGAGTCTTGTCGGCGACAATATCGCCCTGGACAATCAGTCGAACATGGGGTGGAAGTGCGGCCCGAATTTCGCCTTCGAGAAGCGGATAATGCGTACAGGCCAGCAAAACCGTATCGATTTCGGGGTCTGCCGCCAGAAGCTGTTCGACGTCCTTTTTCACAAAAAAGCGCGAACCCTCGGTCCCACGTTCGCCGTACTCCACGAGCGGGACCCACATCGGGCAGGCATGCTGGGTCACATGCAGGTTCGGGAAAAAGTGACTGATTTCGAGGACGTAACTGTTCGAGGACACCGTCCCCGCCGTTGCGAAAATGCCGATATGTCCCGTTTTCGAGAACTTGCCGATTTCTTCGGCGGTCGGCCGGACAATGCCAAGCACGCGGCGGTCCGGGAACTCGACCGGGAGCACCTGCTGCTGGATGCTGCGGAGTGCCTTTGCCGAAGCGGTATTACAGGCGAGAATCACCAGCGGGCACCCGCGACGGAACAGTTCGCGCACCGACTGGAGCGTGTAGCGGTAAATCGTTTCGAAACTGCGGGAGCCGTACGGCGCACGCGCATTGTCCCCCAAATACAGGTAATCGTACTGCGGAAGCGTGTGTCGGAGCTTCTGCAAAATCGTGAGTCCGCCAAAGCCGGAATCAAACACGCCTATCATACACATCTTCCATCTTGCCGCGGACGTACGGGAGCAGTTCATGGCGCGGGTCCATTTCATCGCCACCATGTGTTTTCTTAAACTCGACCGTATCTATCGGTTCAAGAATCTTCATGTTCACAGGATGGTGCTTGGAATCCTTGCGGTGTTCCCAAAGCTGGTCGGAACCCTTTGTAACAATAGGCAAAATGATGGCGTTCGCATCGACGGCCAGCCTAAAGCAACCGCTCTTGAAAGCGACCATGCCATCGCGCTTGCTGCGAGTGCCTTCCGGGAAAATGAAAAGCCTCAGCATCTTGCCCGACTGGATAGCCTTTTGAATAGCCGCAGCTCCACCGCCTTTTTCCCTATCAATAAAGACACAACCCAGCTTATGCATCCAGAAATTCAAAATCGGGATGCGCTGCAGCTGAGTCTTGGCAATGAACCCCACAGTCCTCTGCAAGGCAAGGAACGCGAGCGGAATATCCAAGTACGAGCGATGATTGCCCATCACGAACACCGGGCGGGTCCAATCGACTTTTGCGAGTTGCGCCTGGTCTTCAATAGTCAAATCGACACGCAAGACCTTCATGCAGAACCGGGAAAAGTACTGCACCTTTTCTTCAATCCAAGAATCTAAGTCTTTGCGACGGAACATATAGACAAAGGCAATTTTTACAATATACCTGAGCATAAAGAAAAAGATTCTCGCCGCGGCATATATCCTAAATAAAGTAACAGGCATATTTATATCGACCTTTGAAGTTTCCTTGGGCAGAAAGCGAGACCGTTTGAATTTCGCGAGTCGCCCTTTCCAATACCTATGTTTGCAATATAGTAAAACCAAAAAAGATTCTGCCCGCGTGACCCCGACATAGAACAATCTACGCTCCTCATCCAGCTGTTTTTTGCGCTGTGCGTGGCTACCCGAGCAAGCCCCCGGCGTAAGCCCCTCGGACATTCCCGCGTAATAGACCACCGCATACTGGAGCCCCTTGGATGCATGAACCGTTTCGACGTGGATTCCGTCTTCGAGAACTTCGCCGCCGTTTATGCCACCAACGGTTTCCGCGCCAGCCACTACTGAACCGTCCACCACATCCCCCGCAATCGGGAGGCGGGCATCGCGAAGGGCCTCCTCATAGTATAGGCGTTGCCTATTATAGCGCACGAGGATAGCAAAATTTTTCCATTGCAAGTCGTAGCTTTCTCGGAGCAGCTTGATGGATTCGATAATTTTCTGCATTTCTTCGACCGGGTCTTCGCTCACCCAAATTTCGGGTTCCCGGTTTTCCTTGAAAATGGGCGAGCCGCCGGAACCGTTCATATTGCCGGCACGCAAGACTTTCCGCAAGTGGATGGGCTTGTTTTCGAAAATACGGTTCGAAAAATGCAGGATGTTTGCCACCGAGCGGTAATTCCATTCCAGACGGATTAGCGAACTTTCCTTGAAATCATCGCGGAAGCGGTTAATATTTCCTATGTCGGCGCCACGGAATCCGTAAATAGCCTGGTCGTCATCGCCAACGACAAAAAGCGATTTGCGTTCACCGAGCAACGCCTTGACAAGCCGATACTGCGACGGGTTGATGTCCTGGTATTCATCCACGAGAATTTCCGTCCATTGATTCTGGAAATACGCGCGTACTTCATCATGATTTTCGAGCAAATGAATTGCCTGATAAATAAGGTCTTCAAAAACGACTTGTCCAGATTCCAAAACGCGATTACGCAAGGGTTCTAGCTTTTTCAGGAGCTTCGCAGGATGCGTATCTGAAAAAAGTTCTTCGCGCGAAAAGTGGAATTTTCGACCACCGACTTTTGCAAGTTCCTGCATAAAGGACTTGTCCGCCGACTCCGTCGGCACCGGCATTTTCTTGAACCCGACAAGTTCGTATGCAGGGCAAGAACTGTAAGCCTCCGCTGTCATCCCCGATTTATTCTTAGTGGACACTTGCAATTTATTGCTTATGTGTCCACAATGCTCGGAACGGGGAGGGGATCTCCTTTCCTCACTTGTCATCCCCGATTTAGTCGGGGATCTCCATCCCGTATCTTGTTTAACAGGCACTTTCGATTTCAGGATAAACAGCGCAAGCGAGTGAAACGTACAAAGCCTCACCCCCGCATTGGGGAACAGTTTTTGCACACGTTCCCGCATTTCGGTAGCCGCCTTCGCCGTAAACGTAAGCGCCAGAATTTTCTCCGGCTGAACTCCCGACAAAATTCGGTACTGGATTCGCTTGGTCAAAACCGAAGTTTTTCCCGAGCCCGCCCCCGCTAAAATCAAAAGTTGTCCATTTTTCTCGTGATCATGCAGCACCGCCGCACGCTGGTCAGAATTCAACCCCTTCAAAAGATTTTCTACATCCATAATTTCAATTCTAATTCAGAAAAATGCTATGGATCCTATCGGTCATCAACGACCCCCTCCAAGACGACATCAAACGCCATTACACAACGCATTCTGAATGACATCAAAATCCGTCACCCTGGAGAGCGTACATACCCCCATCTTTAAAGTCCTGTCATTCTCCGAATTTCAGCTTTTAGCGTTCCTTTTTAACGCAGGTTCATATAGCAAACGGATATAGATAACGGATATAAGAAATTATGGTTCCTATCGCATCGGCCTTACGGCCTTGCTTCAGGATGGCCATTTGTTTGTTCCGGCGTTGACGGCACGGGCTTCTGCCCCATCAAAAACACAACAGCACCGAACAAGCTCAATATTAAACTTACAAAATAGGCGAGCAACTGAATCACCACCGATTCAAGTCCAGGCACTCCAGCCCGTGCAAAAAGCGATTGCGCCAAAAATTCACGCGGACCAAACCCGCCGATCGAAATCGGGAGTGCGCTCACAATCGCAACAAGCGGAATGTAATAGAAGTACCACGACATCGAGAGGTTTACGCCGACAGCAATCCCGCAGAAAAAGTGGACGAAGATGCGCAACGACTGCGTCACCATCGAAAGGCAGATGATGTTTATCCAAAGCTTTTTCGAGCGGAATTTCTGGAAACGCTCAAACATGCGGAGTAATCGCGTCTCGATTTTTTCGGGCAAAATTTTTGCAGCGAGGTCGCAAAAGAACTTGCCTATGCGACGACTCAACAATGCGGCAAACAACACACAGAAACCCATAAAAATCCAGACAGACGGCCATATAAACGCACGCTGATCGGCATCATGCACAAAGAACAACGCACCGACCGCTAGAGCAAATAACGTAATAAAGAAAAGTCCAAACAAGCGGTCGAACACCGTCGCCGTAAAACCAGCGCCAACAGTATCCTGCCCACCTTGCATGCGGATATCATAAACCTTTTTGACATCGCCGCCGACATTCCCCGGCATAAAGTTGTTAAAGAACAACCCCACATGATAAAGCTTGAGGAGCTTGCCGTACTTCATGCGGACGCCCTGTTTTTCAAGCAACAGTTTCCACTGAAAACAAGCCGTAAAGTTCGAAACCGCAAGGCAAAGCAACGCAAGGAAAAGCGGAGATACACTATTTTTCTGGAACAAGCTATAGAGGTCGCCGACATCCCATTCCGGGTCGTTCACAATGTTACAATAGACAAAGTAAGCGGGAACAATCGTCACCACCAGCTTTAAGCAAAAAATAATCAAAGATTTGAGCTTCGGATTCATCTTCATTTTCGTACGCTCCCCTCAACCGTACGTTGCAACAACTCTAGAGTTTCACGAGCGGATTTTTCCCAACTGAACGATTCGGCATAGCGCTTGGCATTTTGACCGAGCGTTTCGCGGAGTTCGACATCGCCATAAACTTTTTCCATCGCAGTGGCACAAGCGGCAGCATCTCCCGACGGGAAGAGTATTCCAGTTTCGCCGTCACGGACGCTGTCGCGCAGGCCAGGCACATCAGAGGCAATCGTCGTCTTGCAGAGCTGCGCCGCTTCCATCACGGTAAGTCCCCAGCCTTCCTTAAAGCTTGTCTGCAACAACGCCAGCGATGACGTAATCAGTTCGTACTTGCGGGCCGACGAAACATACCCCGTCAATTCCACCTTGCCATCCAGACCGTGCGATTTAATCCACGTCGGGAGCTTTTTCAAAAGCGGACCATCGCCAACGACAAAAAGCTTGACTTCCGGATGCGACTTCGAGAATTTTTCAAACGCCTCAAGCGCCGTCCAAATGCCCTTGTAACGGTGAACACGAGAAAGCCAAAGGAAATAAGGTTCCGGCGCATTTTCTCTACTTGACTGCGCGGCGGTTTCACAACACGAACCTTCGTTGAACTGCGCGGCAACCGGAGGCATTTCCGAACCGTTGTAAATCACGGAAATCCGGCCTTCATTCACGCCGATTTCGGCAAGTTCCTTTTTAGTACTCGGGCTTACCACGACAAAAGGCTGCGTGCGGTAAAAGAACGGAATAATCCGTTCAAAGAACCAGACTCCAAACGCCACCGGAAAAGCGGCCTCCGCAAAAATCGACTTACGCCACAAGTGGTGCATTTGCACCAAGAGCGGTTTGCGGACGAACCAATGCGCAAAGACAGGCAGTTTGTTCAAATCTTCAACGACAACGTCAAAGTTGAATTCGCGGTCGAGCTTTTTCAAGTTCAATGCAACCGTGAGCTGGAACAGTAAATCGCCACCCTTGCGGATGACCTGGATTCCATCGACAACCTCGCGCTCCTTCGCGCCTGGAAACGTCGTCGTAAACAGGACGACCTTGTGTCCCATTTCTACAATTTTCGAAAAGATGCGATGCAGGTGCTTTTCGGCACCACCCGCGGCCGGATGCATGCGATCCCGATAATTTACGACGAGAATTTTCAAGCAAACACCTAAGGTTTACGCCCGATAACGCCAATGCAAAGTTGTGTGTAATGCATCACCGGCACGGACTGAAGCGAGTCCAAAATTTTGTCCTTAAACTTTTGATAAGCGGTTCCATCAAGTGGATACTTCGGGAGTTCAACACCGAACTTGAAGCCGAGTTCGCGAAGGATTCTATAGAAAAGGTTCGGGCGCATCCAGTCACCATACTGGTAAACGCATTCAAAGCCTGCATCCCGCATGAGTTGCTTGAGTTGCCCCATCGTGAACTGCTTTTCCCAACCCGCAAACCACTTGTCCATCGCAATCAAGATATGCTTGATAATCGTATATGGATGAACCGTCTGCGGCACATCGCAAAGGCAGCAACCACCGTGCTTTACGATGCGGAAATTTTCCTGAATCAGCGGGAGCGAATCCTTGAAATGCTCGGCCAAGCCCTGATGGAAAACCAAATCAAAAGTGTTATCCGGGAACGGCGACTTGAACGCATCGCCACGAACCAGGTGCAAATTCTTGAGATTTTCGCTTTCGCGGAGAGAATTGACGATTTTCAGGCTATTTTCGGCGTAATCGAGAACATAGACATCGGCGCCCAAACGAGCGAGTTCGGCACTGTCGCGACCGGTACCGGCACCGACCTCCAAAACCTTCAAGCCTTCGAGCTTAAAATTCTTCTTGATAGCTTCTATAATAGACGGCGAAGACGGATAGACCTTGTCCATGTCGTTCTTGCGCTGCCAAAAACGGTTCCAAACAGATTGATCGGGTTCTTTAATCGACATAACGAGGAAAATATACGAAAAAATGAGAGTAGGAACATTCCAAAATGAAACACCAATAGCCAAGAACGACAAAACGAAACAACCCCCTTTACGTTTCCTTCCTTCTTTCAACACACTAACGCCGGCCTAGTTGTCACGTTTTGAAAAATTTGTTATATTTTTACGACAGATTTTGCAATTTTTCAACAAAAACCTGAGGTTGAACTTGATTTAAAACACGGAAAAAAGCTATTTAAAGTCCTATTTGTAAAAAATTTGGAAAATTTTACACAATTGGCACGCAACTTGCTTTAAAAAAGCGATATTATAAGGGCAAGGTTTTTAAAATGCATATTGATTCTACCGATACTACTCTCAAAAGATACTTAGAAGACATCCGTCGTACCGCACCCCTCTCCCGCGAAGAAGAACAGATTCTTTTCCAGAAAGCAAAAGAAGGCGACAAAATCGCCCGTAAAAAACTGATTTCTGCAAACATGCGTTTTGTGCTCAAAGTGGCTATCCAGTACCGTGGTTGCCCGATTCCGCTGCCGGACCTGGTCAGCGAAGGCGCTATGGGACTTGTCCGCGCAATTGAATCCTTCGAACACACCCGTGGTCTTAAATTCATCAGTTATGGCGTCTGGTGGATCAAGGCTTACATTACTCGTGCTATTAACGAACAGGGCAACCTCATCCGTTTGCCGGCAAACCAGCACCTCCGCGTGCGCAAGGCTTTGCACGAGCAGTCCCGCGGTAAGGAAATTAACGAAGAAATCCGCGAACTTATCCAGATTGGTCAGCGCGGCGTTTCGTTCGACAGCCCGCTCAAGGCTGATTCCAAAGCTACATACGCCGAAGTCCTCCCGGATAGCGGCGCATCGAACCCGGAAGCCGACTCTGAAATCCAGAGCGTCGAAGCTCTCGCTCGCGACCTCATGGAACAGCTCCCGGAACGCGAAGCCAAGGTCATCACCGGTATTTTTGGCATCAACCAGGAAGCTCCGCAGACACTGCGCGAAGTGGGCGAATCCATGAACATCTCCCACGAACGTGTGCGTCAGTTGCGCGACCAGGCTCTCCGCCGCATCCGCAAGTACAATAGCAAGGACTTCTTGCAAGAAAAGAAGGACGCGTTCCTCGCGGCTATCAACAAGTAGCAAGCCGAGAGTTGCGACCATGTTTACACGGTCATAACCGAGGCGAAGCGCTTATGTATGCGAAGCATCAACAAATAGTCACCGCCTTACGACGCATGGGGCTTCGCCCCCTGGACCCAAGTTTACCCGACGACCATTTCATAATGGTCGCCGTTTTTTACGCAGGGGGCTCCGCCCCCTGGACCCCTATTCCAAATGCAAGAAAGAAACTAACAAGTAGCGAGCCGAGAGTCGCGCACAAACCAAAAACAAACTTGTCATGCCCGCCACCGAGCGGGCATCTCCTTTTTATAGCGGAAGCGCTACTGGCATGCGTTAAGCACGTCCGTGACGATGCTGTCCATGAAAATCCAACCGCGGCCGACGAGCTTCAAGAATCCACCTTCAAGCGTTGCAAATCCTTTTTTGACCCACGGCTCATAGCCATCCGGCGAAACAACGGCTCCTTCAGCCGCAAGTTTATTCAAATCCAGCCCAGAACGTTGCCGTAGCGAAAGCCACACGCGCTCCGTCAAGATGTCGTCCTTGTCCAAATCGTCGTATGTCAGCGACGCGTCTGGCGAGCCCGCATTCACGTAATCACGCCAGCGAGGGTACATTTCCGGAGCACAGAAACGACGACCGTCAAAATAGCTATGCGCACCTGGCCCAAAGCCAATGTACTCGCCGCGATTCCAGTAGTTCATGTTATGCAAGCTCTCGTCGCCCGGTTGTGCAAAATTCGAAACTTCGTAACGCAGAAAACCTTTTTTCTCCAGAATCTCGACGCCACCGAGATACATCGGCTCGTACAAGCTATCATCAATTTTTTCTTCGCCACGAGATACGCGACCGCCCAAAAGCGTCCTCTCGCCCACGTTCAAGCCGTAAAAGCTCAAATGACCCAGCGGGAAATCCGACAAACGGTCAACATCGCTCAAGAAAGAATCCACCGACTGCCCCGGCAAATCGAACATCAAATCCGCAGAAACCCTCGCCTGCGAAAGCGAAGTGAGCAAGTGAAGCGCCTCAAAACCGCGCTCCACCGTATGCCTGCGCCCAATGCGGTTCAGCAGCTGTTGCGAAAACGTCTGGAGTCCGAGGCTAAAGCGGCGAACCCCGCACGAAAGCGCGGCCTGTACAGATTCTTCAGTACACGATTCCGGATTGAACTCCATCGAAACTTCGTCCAGTTCACGAACGCGCACGCCACATGTCTCGAGTACTGCAAAAATACGTTCAAGGCACCCTTCCGGCAAAATTGAGGGAGTTCCGCCGCCAAGATAAAGCGTCCGCGCTTGCGAGAGCGCCCCCTTATGAACCTCGTCAAAGACATGAATTTCACGCTCCAGCAAGCCCGCATACTCTTCAAACAGCCGAGCATTCGCAGGCATCACACGAAAATCGCAATAATCGCAAATTTTCGCACAAAACGGGACGTGAATATAAATACCGAACATAGACCGTATTTTTCTTTTCTAGCAAAAAATAAAATATTTTTGATTAATTCACCCACATTCCCCTTGACAAGCCTAAAAAATAAAACTATAATTGGTTCACCTCGCGGGAATAGCTCAGTTGGTAGAGCACGACCTTGCCAAGGTCGGGGTCGAGGGTCCGAGTCCCTTTTCCCGCTCGAAAATAAAAGAACCACTTTCACAGTGGTTCTTTTATTTTTGTGTTGGTATGGGTCGGATACTCGACCCCAGGGGGTCGAGGGTGCGGCATAATTTGGCACATGCACGAAGTGCGAAGAGACAAATTATGCGCTTGACGCGAACGCAGTGAGCGCAAGCCCGAAGGGTCAAAGGCCAGCCGCGTAGCGGGGACTGGACTTTGACACTAAATTTTTCCGTGGGCGAAGCCCGTGGAAAGAATTTAGGACTTTGAGCGCAAGCGAAAAGCCCGTAAGGGTGAGGAGCTAGCCGGACGCAAGGCCGGAGACTAGCGACGAATCATTCCCTTTTCCCGCTCTCCCTAACGAAACGTTTTGCTCCATAGAAAGAAGTCTAACGACAATAAAGAAGACCACATGAGAAGTCAGAGAAACGACACAGACAACACAACTGTTGTCTTGCAAGCAATAATTGAGAGCTACAAAAAGCAGGCTGAGGCTAGTGATTGGTAATAATCACGGCGACGACGCCTAGTGACAAAGTCATTACCGGATTGACCGGGAATCTCCCTTTACCAAAGAACCTCGGTGACGAATCGAAGTTTTCTTTTATTTATAAAAATTTTTTTGACATTTATTCACAAAATTTCATCAAGTAAATGCACATTGCCTACAGCAATTGTTGTTATTATTCAATCCCCTTGTCTTTAATCCATTTAGCCAAGTCAGAATTTTGTCATATTCATTTTGATTCTTAACTTTTTGCAATAGCACGTCACCATTGATAGAATCAACAAAATTCTTAACATCGGGATTTTCCTCTACTAGGCGATCAAGTGTATCCCAGTCAATCTGATCATGTATTTTTGCAGGAATCAAGACACTACTCTGCTCAACATTTTTCGCATCCAATTGAATAAAGCCAATACCAAAAGAATTATTCAACCGTTGCATTTCTTCACGAAAATCATCATCCTCGTCATACCTCAACGCAACAAGATAACCTTCATTCGCCCAGCTAGAATTTGACACCGCTTGGAAGTAATATTCACGTAAAGTAGACGATGTTATTTCCTTTTTCATTTCAAAAGAGAATAACTTCATTTTTGATTCATTAAACGATTTGATTATGTCGAGCGTTCCCGCTTGGTACGAATCAAATGGAAAATAAACAGCCATCAAATCAGGATGCAACCAATGATTTTGCCCTTTTTTATGTTTGACCGAGGATTCGTGATAAATCGTTTTCGCATAACAATGAAAATGCGAATTCGAGTAAACAAATTTTGTCAGCAACGGATGTAGATCTCGTTCGGCAAAAAATTCCTTCATCGATTTATTCTTTTCTTCTACAACAGGAACAATTACATCACTAGTAACAAATTTCTTTAGACCAAAACGTACCGGACGAGTTCCGACTTTCGTGAAAATGCTCTTAGGATTGTCTTTCATATCCACATATATCTGAGCACAAATGGAACGCCAAGGTGTTTTTCCAGAGGTTTCACATTTTTTTTGCAAGCCATATTCACCAGCCTTTTCCCATATTTCAGTATGAGAAAGTGCCTGCAAGCCCTCACGTTTCTTAGCCTCGCAAAGAACTTCTTCTGCCAATTTTATGAATGAATACGACATTTGGGCTCCTGTTTTGTATCACAATATACTCTCCTTTGGAAGAAATTGCAACTAAAGCATATATTAAACCTCGTCTTTTATGTAATGAACAAACGGGGAAACAACATCTATTGAGAAAACCAAGCAAAAACCACCCCATCTGAGACCGCCAGACGGTATTCCTAATTGGAACCACAAGGCTATCGCTTGCATTCAGAATGCGGAAAATGTATATTAAGATATTGCAAGGGGGTCTTTATGACTTACGCAGTCCTAGAAAAGAAATTGAAATCGCTTCCGCAATCGGCTCTTGACGAGGTTAATTCTTATGTGGACTATATTTTCTTCAAGTTCACCTCGGAAGAGAACGCAAAGCCGACTTCCCAAAAGAAAGGTTTTGGGTGTCTTAAGGATATTCCTTGCAAAATGGCTCCTGACTTTGACGAACCTCTCGAAGAATTTGCGGAGTACATGTAATGTATCTTTTGGACACGCATGCAATCATCTGGTATGTCTCCGGAAATGCCGAATTGTCCGCAAATGCCCGCCAGTTAATGGACACACGCAAGTGCTTTTTTAGCTATGCATCTCTTTGGGAAATCGCAATAAAGCAGGCTAAGGGAACTCTTGAATTCGACATAAGCATTCCCCAATTGAAGACGGTTTTAGAAAACGAATGCTTCGTTTATCTCCCGCCGACAGAATACGATGCGGAAAGGTTAAAAAAGTTGCCAGACATCCACAAAGATCCTTTTGACAGACTCATTATCGCTCAAGCTATCGAAAACGATTTGACGATAATAACGCGAGACACGAAGATTCCTCTTTACGAAGTAAAGACCATTTGGTAAGAGTTTTTCCCAGTCAATTTGGCTGGGACTTTTTTCAAGCCAGGCGTTCCCCCGGAACAGGTCCGGGGCAGGCTCTAGCTGGCGCCTGAAGCCCGTTAGAAGGGGTGATGGAAGCCCCGGCGACCAGCGTTTTGACGAATAAAGGAGATGCCCGCTCGGAGGCGGGCATGACACGTCACATTTTGCATTTGAAAGCCGGGGCTGCAATCAGGGGGAGACGCCCCCCCCCCATCTAATTTATTAGAACGCCATTTTGATTTTGAAATCCGCCATAATCGGGGTATCCGAAACGTCCATTTCGCTCAAAATAACTTCCTCATCTCCCAAAATAGTCATTGCGGAAGCCTGCACGCTAACATTCGGGGTAATCGCATACCTTAAACCGACATAAGGACGAACTGCGAAATCACCCGTATGACTCTCACCAACGTTTTCCCCGTCATAAGTAAACTTTCCAAGCCACATAAACGCATCCGCACCAATAAACGGAGTCAACGGAACGCCCAAATTAAAATCGGCCTCAGCACCGAAATTCAGTTTCAATGGAGATGATACCTTATCTTCACCGCTAGTATTCACAGTAAGGCCCAATTCCGCACCGAAATTAACGACACCCAAATTTTGAGAATACTGTGTACCAAAATTAAAAGACCATTCACTGCTAGCGCAGGTTTCGT
>JAEEGK010025242.1_pt1 | contig 12223 bp, 5 predicted proteins | sample 8958771 | NCBI WGS metagenome assembly JAEEGK01 (sample SAMN16246547, study PRJNA631951) | gut metagenome | biome: gut microbiome; feature: rumen; material: SC-attached | host: Bos | place: Iran: Karaj | collected 2018-10 | reverse complement strand
GAAATAAATGATTTAATAATTTTGAAAAAAATTAAAAAATTTATAAAATATAATTGTATTAATAGTTTATATCCTAATGAATTTTAAATTTTTTGCAACGACTTGCTTATTTCCACTGTTTTTTCTAGGATCATTGAATTTCATCTTTTTTTTTCGGTTCTCTTTCCAAAAGTTCTCCTGTTTTTATAGGAGGATTTCTTCCACTAAATCAAATCTTTTTAACTGAATATGAAAGAAATAAGAAAAGATAATTTGATTATAGAATAAAAAACAGAATTAAATCATAATTCATTACATAACACAAAAAATTTATAATTTTAAAGAACAAAATAAAAATATTAGTAATAATAATAATTATAATAAATGGAATTCCCAAGGATTTAGAAGTAAAAGCATTTCTGAAAATAGGTTTGTAAAAAACAAGTGAAAGATATTTGGAATAATCCTGAATATATTGATAAATTTATATTTAATAAAAGTTTAGAATCATTTGAAAAAAATAGATTAACTATTTTTAAATTATTTATGTTTATATAAATATTAAATCATAATTTAATATTATAATCAAATTTATTTTTTTTTTAGATAATTTTAAAGAATATAATATTTAGGGATTAATTGAATTATTTTATTATACTAATATTTTTTGTTTTTTATTTAAAGAATTTTTTGTCCCTTTAATAATTGTATATTTGAAATCTTACATTTATTTATTTCATTTATACAAAAAGATAATACAATACAAAAAATATTTTATTACAACTTAAACAAAAATTTTTTGAAAACAAAAATGTATCGTCATTTAAATTTATATCTAATTGGAAATACTTTTCTATTAATTAAGAAAATTAGCTATTAAAATTTCAATTTTTTATTTTATATGTTTTAGAAATATATATTAAATAAATATATTATATATAGAAAAAAAATCTTAAAAACTTTTATTTATTAAAAACATTAAATTTTAATATACATTAAACCATTATAGTGAGTTGAGCCTATACATTTAATTAATATCAAATAATCAAATTCATTTAATTTTATTTTCTTTTGCTTCAGCAAGAATATTCCCAGCAAAACAAGCAACATTAAAAGAAAAAAAAATCGAAATTGCAAGGGCTATAGGATAAGAAAGTAATTTAATTAAAAAAGAAATTAATCCAATAATTCCAATTCCCCATAATGCGACAACAATAATTCCAGTCGCAATACATAAAACTAATTTCACTTGGTTTTGTTTTTGAATATGTTCTTTTATTTTTTCATTTTCCATGAAGAAAAATATTTAAAAATCAATTAAACATTTTCCTTTAAATAAATAAATATATATCCAATATATAAATAAAGAAAATTAAAAAAAATATATTGATTCTGGGTGATGATAGGATTTTCAAAAGAAGATGTGTGGAAAAGTAGGAGATTATATTGAACCTTTAAATGAAAATGATTGTCATAAAGGTAAAAAAAAATTTGGTGGAAAATGTTGTTTTATGAAACTTGAAAGATTAGAAACAATATATAATGAAGATACTAACAACAATGAAGAAGTTTTAAGTAAACATAGTGCTTGTATTGAAGTCCCTTCTTTTAGTAATAATGATTTTAAATTAGCAAATATAGTTGCATATAATAATGGTTATAATGTTGAAATAAAATGTAATAATAATTTTTCTCAAATTAATATTCTTCTTTTTTTATTTAATATATTATCCTAAATAAAATAAAAAAATTAAATAATTACATTAATAAGATTATATTTTTATTTAATTCATGAAAGAAAGATAGAGTACCAAAAGATTTAATAAATAGAATTATTATATAAAAATTGAAAATAATTAAAAAAATATAAACAAATGAAAAAAACAAAAGTTATTTTGGTAGGAGAATCTAAAGTTGGAAAAACAAGTATAATAAGCCAATATGTAGAAAGTTCCTTTTCAGAAGAATACTTAATAACATTAACAGGAGATAAACTAAAAAAAGAAGTAGAAATAATTGGTAGGAAAATTAACTTAGAAATATGGGATACAGCAGGAAATGAGCAATTTAGAGCAGTCAATAAAATATTTATGAAAAATACAAATATTGCATTAATGGTATATGATATAACAAATAGAGACAGTTTTGATAACTTAAATCAATTTTATGAAGAATTTATAAGTAATAATACAGAGAATAAGATGATTATTGGAGTTACTGCTAATAAAAGTGATTTATATGAAAATGCTGAAGTTACTAAAGAAGAAGGTGAAGATTATGCAAACAAAATTAAAGCTTCATTTTTTGAATCTACAGCAACTGATCATGAAAATGTTGAAATTATTTTTAATAAATTAACTAAAGATTATATTGATAAATTTGAACCTGGGGAAGAAAAAATTTCTACTAAAACAATTACTCAAATAAATTCTACTAATCAAAATAATGAGATTGGAAAAACAACTGAAAGGAGTGAAAATAATTAAGATAGTAGTTCTCGAGTAATAAAAGGAGAATTTAAAGAAGAATGTAATTCTGGTGAGATTAATGATATTAAAATTGAAAAGGATGATATATCTAGTAGTTCAAAATGTATAATCATATAATATATATTTTAATATTTTATTAGAGAACTTTTATTTAATACATTCTTATATTATTATTGTATTTTAATAATAATTTATTAAATTTATAAATTATTTTTTTATTATTAATATATTTTTTTCATATCTTTTTTAAATAAAGGTATATAATTCTACTTCAATAGGTTGAAACTTTTCTTTTTTACTTAATAAATTATTATTAAAAGTTTTTGTTTTTCCAGTATATCCTATATAAAAGTCATTTTCCATGCATAAACTAAATATATTATCACTACATCCAAAACATAATCTTTTATCATCAGAATATATATAATAATCATTTTCCCTAGTTGAATTATAGATGTGTATTTTATTAGTATCATAAAAAGTAAATAAAAATGTTTCTGCAGTACCATAAAATTCATTAAATTTACAAGTTAATTCATCTGATATAAAACTACCAAAAATACAATTATTTTCATCTTTTATAATTAAAATAGAGTTTTTAATTTCTTTACATTTATTATATAAAGTTTTTAATTGAGTTCCATCTTTAGACATATTATAAATTAAATTGAAATTTTTATATTGTTGATAATATGGTAAATTTGAATGAATTTCTTTTAATTTTTTTATATTTAATATTTTTGATTCAATGTTTAATTTAGGAATAAAATTCCCTGTATTTTGATTTTTAAAAAATGGATAATCACCATTATTATTTTGTTTCTTATTATAAAAATATATATTTTTATATAATTTTATTAAGTTATTTGAATAATCTTTATTTAATTTTTCAGTGGAAATTTCTTTTAAATTAATATCATCCTTTTCTATTTCGAGTGAATCAAAAATATCATTAATATCACGTTGTTCCATAAAATTTAAAGAATTTTTATGTTTTTCACTTTCATAAATTTTTAAATTAGAATTAATATTATCATTATGTGATTCATTAGATTCATTTTCTTTCATAAAATATTTAATTATAATATTATTATTAAAATTTTTATTTTTATGTTAATAAAATATTAAATAATATATTATTAAAATTATTTAGAAAAAGTTATTAATTATATTTTGATAAAAAATATATAATTTTTTAATATAAAAACTATTTATTATTGTAATAATTTTAAATATTTTCTTCAATTTATCACTTATAATTTTTTATAATAAAATACCTTTAAACTTAATTCTAAATTTAATTAAAATAAAATTATTATATAATTATTTTTAAATTTTATATTAATAAATTTTATTAAATTTATAACAACAATAATTAATTAGTTTTTATTTTTTGATTTAGATGGAAAATATTAAAATTGAAATTGCCAGTTTAGAAAAAATTGAAATTCTTCAAAAATTGTGTATTCAAACTTTTACTGAAACTTTTGGAAATGATAATACTAAAGAGCAATTACAAGAATATTTTGATAAATCATATAATTTATCTGTTTTAAAATCTGACATTGAAAGTAAAGAATCTGATACTTATTTTATTCTTTTAAATAATAAAGAAGTAGGATATCTAAAAGTTAATTGGGGAAATGAACAAACAGAAAAAAAATTGGAATCAGGTTTTGAAATTCAAAGAATTTATATTTTAAAAGAATATCAAAGTAGAGGACTAGGAAAAAAATTATTTGAATTTTCATTGGAAAAAGCAAAAGAATCAAATTGTGAATGGGTATGGTTAGGAGTTTGGGAAAAAAATTATAAAGCTCAAAATTTTTATAAAAAATTTGGATTTGAAAAGTTTTCAGAGCATATTTTTGCTGTTGGAGATAAAAAAGATTGTGATTGGTTATTACGAAAAAAATTAAAATGAATAAATTAATTTATTTTCAATATACTTTGTATTTTATTATATTATTTATATAATTATCTAATACAAATTTATTTTAATTATATAAATTATTTAAAATATTATCATTTTTATAAAATAATATAATTCTAAAATTGTTATATAATATTTACTTGCTTTAAGTAAATTAAAATATTTTTTTATTTAATATTTTATATAAGTTTTCAAAATATATATTTTTATAATAATTCTAAGTATACAAAAACTAAATTTATTTTATAATTTAAAATATAATAGTTTTTGGTGGAGCATATATAAAAATAATTTACCAAAGATTAAAATAACATTAAAAATAAAAATAATTTATTTCGTTTTTTTACTCCCCACCACTCTTCCTTCCTACGTGCAAAAATCTATGGTACCTAACTAGGTATAAAAAAGATTAACCAAGGTAGGTACCTTAGATTTTTGAGAAGGGAGTTCGCAGGCAGGAGTAGTGGAATGAAGTTTTTCGAACTTTCCCAAAATAATTTTATTATTTTTAGGTAAACTATTACAATAAAAATTTACATTCTATAACTTATTTTAATTATCATTATAAATTATATAGTTATATAATTAGAAACGAAAAAATTTAAATTTAAAAAAAATTATTCAAATTTATTTATTTAAATATTTTTTATATAAATATAAATTATATTAAATATTTAATAATTTATATTAATTATAATTATTTTAAAACGATTATATTAATAAAATTAATTAAATAAAAAATCATTATTTATACCTGTTTTAAAATTTGATATTAATTTAAAATGAAACCTTCAAAAAATATTTTGAGGTTTATTTTCTTTTTTTTAATTTTAGCTAGTATTCTATGTAAAAATGATAATTCAAAAAAAATTTTTCTTCAAAGAAGACAAGAAGAAGAAGCTTCTAATAGTATAAATCTAAATTGCTACTTAGAATCAAAAGAAAAAACTGAACCAAATGGTTGCTTTTTCGACACTCCTGAAAATTTATTAAGAGTTATTAAACTAAAACTTGAAACATATTCTGAAAAATGTGATTTAACTAATAAAGAGGATGTTGGTCAATTATACGACATAGCACGTGGATTAGGTACTTTGGCTGGAGAATTATATAGTGATCCTTCATATAAACCTACTGAAGAAGAATTAGCAAATTTACAAAAAGAAATTTTATCTATCAATTTTAATGTGCCTGATTCTTCTAATATTCAATTTAAAGATATAGAAAATGCTTTTTCAAAAACGTTAAAAGAAAAATGGTTGAATTATACTAAAACACAAAATTATCCACAATTTTATGTAAATAATTCCATAAGTTTAGCAGCTTATGCCTATGCTTATAATTTTTTATCTAATGGTTATTCAAATAAAACACAATGTATTGAAGTAAACTCTGCCAACAAAGCTGTTTTATTTATAATTAGTAAAGATATCAATGAAGAAGAAACTCCGTTATTCAATAAAGATATCTCAAGTATAGTTAAAATAGAAAAAGAAGGTTATGATTATGGTGGATATGCCTTAGCATTTTGGGTAAAACAAGATACTCAAGAATTAGAAACGCCTAAAAAATTATTAACTGCTTTTGTAAATAACACTGAAGCTATATCTTTAAAAATTAAAAAATGTCAAAATAATAATGTTTTAACTATTGGAGATGAAAAATTCAATATTCATACAACCCCAAAATGTGCTGAATATTCTTTTGTTTTATTAGCATTTTTAAAAGATTGTGATGCATATAGAATAAAGTATATAATGAGAAATTCCTATAGTAATGAAAGATATAATATTACAACTGAAGATATAGACAAAAATTTAATTGAAAATCTTCAAATAAAACTTAATTCTGATAATGTTATAAATCCTCATTTTTATACACACTTTAAATACAGTGAATCAAAAGAAAATCAAATATTTGTAGATACCTATAATAAACTTTATTCTATGGTTGAAAATTCAGTTGAAAAATGTTCTCAATCTGACCCTAATTGTAGATATACAACAGATGAAGGAAATTGTATAGTATGTGAAAAAGGATATTTAATGAATGAAGGAAAATGTGTTGAAAGTTGTCCTGATAATACATATAAATTAGATGAATATTCTTGTTCTAAATGTGCTGAAACATGTCAAACATGTGAAGATAGCAAATCTTGTCTTACTTGCAAAGAAGGATTAAATTTTTATAACGGAGAATGTTTAGAAGTTTGTGTAAATGGAACTTATGCAGTTAATGGCCAATGTGAAAGTTGTGGAGATGATTGTCAAACTTGTACAAGTGAAAATAAATGTGGAACATGTTTACCAGGAACTTATGAATATAAAGGAAAATGTTATAAAGAATGTCCTAAAGGAAGCTTTTTAGATTTAGTTGAATTAAAATGTAGTGAATGTAAAACAGGATGTAGTGAATGTACATCATATGAAGTTTGTACTGATTGTGAAAATGATTATTATTTATTTGATGAAAAAAAATGTGTTAAAGAATGCCCAGTTGGATTTAGAAAAAATTTAGATACTAAATTATGCGAAAAATGTTTAGATAATTGTAAATTCTGTACAAATGATACAAATGTTTGTGAAGAATGTAATGATGGATTTTCATTAAGAAATGATAATACTTGTGGAGGATGTCCTGAAGGACAAGTTTCATTTAAAAAAGTATGTATTGATTGTGTTGATAAAGCAAATTGTGTTTTATGTTCTTCAACAAATACAAAAGAATGTGAAAAATGTGTAGAAAATAAAGTTTTATTACCAAATAAAACATGCGCTGATAATTGTGATGAAGGATTTTATGTAAGTGATGATAGAGTTTGTTCCAAATGTGTTGTAGAAAATTGCAAAACATGTAGTAAAACTCAATGTAATTACTGTAAAGAAGGATTTGTTTTATTTAATTTTACAAATTGTGTTACTGAATGTCCCAATGGTTATATAAATATAGATGGAATATGCAATAAATGTAATAATGATTTATGCAAAAAATGTTCTGAAGATTTATCAACATGTGATAAATGTTATACACCTGATTATGTATTAAAAGAAGGTGACTGTGTAAAAGAATGTGGAGACAAATATTTCCAAAGTGGAGAAGTTTGTAAAAATTGTGGAGAAGGTTGTAAAGAATGTATTAATGAATATACTTGTGCAAATTGTTTAGAAAATTATTACAATAAAGAAGGTAAATGTGTTACTGATTGTGGAGATGGTCAACGAGAAAATAAAAAAACAGGAAAATGTGAATCATGTAAAATAAATAATTGTAAAGAATGTCCAAAAGATGCTGATGTTTGTTCACAATGCATAGATGGAAAAGTTTTATATAATAACGAATGTTATGATAATTGTCCAAGTGGTTCATATCTCCCCTCAAAAACAGTAGAAGAAACAATAGGTGAATCAGGTGAAAAATGTGAATCATGTCCACTTAATTGTGTAAAATGTTCTGATGGAGAAACTTGTATAAAATGTAATCCAAATTATGTTTTACAAGATACAGTTTGTCAACTTGAATGTAATGATAATTACTATAATAATAATGGAATATGTACCAAATGTGAAAACCCAAATTGTTTAAAATGTTCAGTTCAAGACAGCGAAAAATGTGAAAGTTGTCCATCAAATAAATTATTTTATGAAAATAATTGTGTTGATGAATGTCCTGCTGGAACATATCAAAGTGAAGGAAAATGTTTGAAATGTGATACTACATGTCGAACATGTGAAGAAAGTGCCAAAAATTGTTTAGATTGTGTTAAAGGTTTAGTATTCCAACCAAATAAAGAAGAAAAATGTGTTAATGAATGTGACACAGGAAGCGTTCCAGTTGATGGAGTTTGTAAAGATTGTACTCAAAAAAATTGCGACTTATGTAAAACAGATAATTTAGATTATTGTACAGAACCAACAAAACCAAACTTTGAAATTTCAGGAAAAGTTGTTGAAGAATGTCCAGAAGGAACTTTCGTAGAAAGTGAAGGTCATTGCGATTACTGTAAAGAAAATTGTAAAGTATGTGAAAATACAAACAGTTGTAATGAATGTTTAAATGGATTTTATTTAAAAGGTAACGAATGTGTTCCAGAATGTGGAAGTGGTTATGTAACTGATGAATCAAACAAAAAATGTGTTCAATGTTCTTCCTCTTGTTCACAATGTAAATTAGAAGATCCTCAATGTTGTTCATCTTGTCCAGTTAGTCAATTTTTATTAAATTGTGATTGTTTAGACAAATGTCCAGAAAAATATTGGACTGACTATGAAAATAGCTTATGCAAAACATGCGATGATGTTAATTGTAATATTTGCATTAATAAAGGACAAACTTGTGTTAAATGTTCAAATGGATTTGTTCTTAATTCAGAAGGAAACAAATGTATTCCAGTTCCTTGTCCAGATGGAACATTAGAAGTAGATGGTCAATGCCAAAAATGTTTAGTAAATAACTGTAAAAGTTGTCCAATTAGTACTAATATATGTGGTTTATGTGAAAAAGATAAAATATTAATAAATGAATACAAATGTGGTGATGCTTGCCCTGAAGGTGAATATAAAGAATTAGTTAAAGACAAAGAAGGTTTTTATTATTGTGAAAAATGTGCAGATGCAAATTGCGTATTATGCAAAGATGGTAAAAGTTGTGAAAAATGTAATAACGGAAAAGTTTTATATAATAATATTTGTATTGATACATGTCCAAATGGTTATTATCCCAATGAAAATGGAATATGTGTTGAATGTAGTTTTGAAAATTGCAAAAAATGTAACAAAGATAATTGCTTTGATTGTAATGGAGATTATAAATTATTAGAAAAGAAAAATAAATGTTATGAAGAATGTCCAAAAGGTTATTATGCAGATGATAATAATGTTTGCCAAGAATGTAGTTTGAATTGCGAAGAATGTTCAGATGCAAAAACATGCACAAAATGCGAAGAACCTTATCTTATTGGAACAGATAATTTATGTACTGATGAATGTGAAGAAGGGTCAGTTAATATAGATGGAAGATGTAATATATGTAAAACAGGTGATAATTGTGTTAAATGTGATGTAGATTTAATAACTTGTACTAAATGCTCAGGTGATTATGTTTTACAAGATAACGAATGTGTACATGAATGTAAAGATGGATTTTATGATCAAGATGGAATATGTAAAAAATGTATAGATAATTGTTATAGATGTACAAATGGTAAACAATGTAATGAATGTAATGTTGATTATGTATTATATAATGATGAATGTGTTGATGTCTGCCCAGATGGATATTACAAAGGAGATAAAAAATGTATTAAATGTCCTGAAGGTTGCACAATATGTACTAATGCTGATACCTGCACTTCTTGTGAAGATGGAAAAAAATTAGAAGAAAATAAATGTGTTAATCAATGTTCTATGGGATATTATGAATTTAGTAAAATTGAATGTAAAAAATGTGATGAAAATTGTGTTAATTGTCTTGGAACTAAAGATTGTTCATTATGTGCAAATGGATATAATATATTAAATGGTGTATGTGTTGAAAAATGTCCAGAAAATATGTTACCTGTTAATGGAATATGTACAAAATGTACTGATAAATGCAAAGTATGTGGAGATAACATAGAAACTTGTGTTGAATGTGAAGAAGACTTCTTTTTAAATGATGGAAAATGTGTGAATCCTTGCCCAGTTGGACTCACTGATAAAGAAGGTAAATGTGAACCATGTCCAGAATATTGTAAAATATGTATATTTGATTTCAAACAATCAAATGCAGAAATATTTATTCAATTAAAAGGAAAAGGAGACCCAGATTGTCCCTTACCAAATTGTGAAGAATGTGAAGATGGATATAGTTATTTAAATTCAACAAATAGATGTTTAGAAAAATGTCCAAATGGTTATAGTTCATTCAACGGTATTTGTGAAGTTTGTACAGGTCTTAATTGTAAAACTTGTGATGTGGATCCAAATCTTTGCACAGAATGTCCTTTCAACTATTATTTATACCAAGGAGCTTGTTTAGAAGAATGTCCAGAAGGAACATATAAATCAGATAAATTATGTCTTCCTTGTGCTCCTGATTGTCAAAAATGTAAAGATGGAGAATATTGCACAGGTTGTAACGAAGGAACATTTTTAAATGATGGTCGATGTACAAATGAATGTGATAAGAACGAAGTAGTTGTTGATGGTGAATGTAAACCATGTGAAAAAGAACATTGCTCAATTTGTAATACAGAAAAATTAGATGAATGTATAACATGTGAAAAAGGTTATTATTATTTAGATGGAGTATGTGTTAAAAATTGTGGAGATAATTATTATAATGACGAAAATAGCGGAAATTGTGTTCAGTGTAACAATGGTGCATGTAAAGAATGTTCTAATGGAGAAGTATGTCAAAAATGTTATGATGGTTATGTCAATCAAAATGGTTTATGTCAAGAAGTTTGTAATGAAAAATATGTAGAAAGAAATGGTGAATGTATTAAATGTTCAGATGAAAACTGTTTAATATGTAATAATGTAAAATTAGACGTATGCAAAAAATGCAACTTACCTTTCAAATTATTTGGAGATAAATGTATAAAAAATTGTGAAGAAGGTTATTTCGCAGCAGATTACATAAATTATCAAGTATGCGAAAAATGTAAAGATCATTGTCTTTCATGCGATAACAAAAATTCATGTGAACGTTGTGCCAGTCCTTTCGTTTTATTAAATAATGAATGTATATCAGCATGTCCAGAAAAATATGTAAATGTAAATGGTATATGTAAACCATGTAGTCAAGAGGGATGTCTTCAATGTAGTCCATCTGATCAAACTATTTGCAGCAAATGTGGAAATGATTTATATTTAGCAGTTAATAATCAATGTACGTCTGATTGCGGAACAGGATTTTACCCAAGTCCTGAAGGATTCTGTGTCAAATGCGGAGATGAAAACTGTAAAGAATGTTCTCCTTCGAATGTTTGTAACAAATGCTATGGAGAAAAAGTTGTTTATGAAGGAAAATGTTTGGATGAATGTCCGAGTGGGTACTACGCGAATGATTATGTATGTTATCCTTGTGAAGATAAAGAAAATTGCAAATCATGTTATATTTTAAATTCTGAGAAATGCAAAGAATGTTCGAAAGGATTTTTATTCGATTATAAATGTGTCGAAACATGTCCTGATGGGTACTATCCCGACAACGAAAATAAAGAATGTGTGAAATGTCAAGGAGGATGTGCGAAATGCAAAGACAGTAAAGTTTGTTACGAATGCGAATCTGGATTGTATTTAGATGAATTCGATTATACCTGCAAAGACAAATGCCCAAGCGGTCAAGTTGGTGTGACTGGAAAATGCAAAAACTGTGATGATTATAAAAATTGTATTCAATGCAGCAATGACAATATTAAAAACTGTATTCAATGCAATCCTGCGTTTTATAACTATAAAGGAAAATGCGTTAATGAATGTCCAAGTGGAACTTTCGCGAAAGGAATGGTTTGCGAAGACTGTGAATCTAACTGTAAAAAATGTTTGGATGAAACAACATGTATTGATTGCAATAGCGATAAAGTTGAATTTAATAATGATTGTTTAGATAAATGTTATAATAATTTCGTAAATGTAAATGGCCATTGTACTCAATGTTCGCAAAGCAATTGTGACATTTGCCTTCCAGAAAATTTGAATAAATGTGTTCAATGTAAAGAAGGTTATTTAAACGACAATGGAAATTGCGTTTTGACCTGCGGTCCATATCGATACTATAATTACAATGAAACGAAATGTTCAGAATGTCTTTCTGGATGCATAAATTGTGAAAACATGGA
>JAEEGK010025239.1_pt1 | contig 12226 bp, 6 predicted proteins | sample 8958771 | NCBI WGS metagenome assembly JAEEGK01 (sample SAMN16246547, study PRJNA631951) | gut metagenome | biome: gut microbiome; feature: rumen; material: SC-attached | host: Bos | place: Iran: Karaj | collected 2018-10 | reverse complement strand
TTTCTTATTTTCTTCTTTATTATCTTCTTCTTTATTATCTCCTTCTTCTTTATTATCTCCTTCTTCTTTCTTTTCTTCTTCTTTCTTTTCTTCTTCTTTCTTTTCTTCTTCTTTCTTTTCTTCTTCTTTCTTTTCTTCTTTATTATTTTCTTCTTTATTATTTTCTTCTTTTTCTCTTTCATTATCATTAATATTATTGTTAATATTATTTTCATCTTTTTTAAAATTCTCATTTTCATTTTTTACTTCATTTCCATCATTTTTATTTTCACCTTCATTTATAATATAATTTTCATCTTCATTATTATTAATATTAATTACTTCTTGTTCATTTTCATCATTTTGTTTATTATCAATTTCCTTTTCAATTATGAAAGAACCGCTATTAAAATATTCAAAAAATTTTCTAACTCCAAATAAAATCTCTAAAGAATTTAAAACAATTCTTAACATACATAAATAAATCATATTTTTCATATTATCATTTTTATTATGATAATTCCACTTAAGGAATTTTTCTTGAGCGAAATATTTAAATCCATTTTTATTTTCTAAGAATTTTATAATCCAATTTCTATTTTCTAAATTTTTTTTATCATTTTGAAAATTTTGAATTTGACTTTCTAAAATTTGAAAAATATAAAAAATAATATAATCATTATTTTCTTCTTTTAAAAATTTTACCCAATCTTGATTTAAATAAATAACAATATTTTTTAATTTTTCATTAGTACAAATCATATTAATTAATAAATTAGCTTCTTTTCTTAAATTATTATCATTATTTTCATTAATTAAAATATTGAAAATAATATCAAAAAATTTTTGTTGATTACTTAAAATATATCTTGGCATAAATTTATAATCAGAATCATTATTAAAATCATCTAAATTATCATTTATTTTTTTTAAATCATATCTATAATTAAAAGCTTTAATATTATCCCAAACAATACTTTCTTTATTTAATAAAAGAGAATCTAAATAAAATTCATAAAATCCTTTTAAATCTAACAAATCATCTTTATCATAATCATATTTTTCAAACATTTCAATTATTTTTTCATCATTAGAATTTATTGGATTATGAGAATCCATTGCTTTATATGCAAATTTACTACATTGTTCTTTATCCATTTTACCATTTGTAGAATATTCCTCAAAAATTTCAGCAAAAACTTTTTTTGCTTTTTCAGTTAATTGACCATTTTCTATTAAAGGCTCTTTTGGTATTTCTTCTAATATATTACTTTTTGCTATATTTATTTTTATTCCATTTGAAAATTTTTCTGATAATAATTTTCCATTGTCTTTATCAGTTAAATCTATTTCTCCATAAACTATTAATTTTATACATTGTGGAATCACATTTACTCTTTTTGATAATATTGTTTTCAAATCCCATATTGTTAAATTACTTTTTAATTCTAAATCAAATTCACTTTCATTATTATAATAATCATTTTTATTGAATGAATGTATTAAATTATTAAATGATAAATTTATTTTATTTGATTCTAAAGAGCCAATGTGACTTTTTAATCCTGAAGTTCCTTTTCTTTCACTTTCTTCTATTAAATATTTCAATAATTTTATTGAATTATTCATTCCTAAAATATCATTATTTGATTCTAATATTTTCATACATTGTATTATTAAATTATACCATAATTTTCTTCTGTTTTTCCCAGAAATTCCTTCTTTTGAAAATAATTCAAAAAATGTCATTGCGTTTTTATTAAAGCATTCTTCTTTTAAATGAATTAACATTTTCCAAATTATATTAAAATCTTTCATTAGAAAAGGATTATAATTATTATTTTTTTTTTTATAATATGAATTGCCATTATTAATTGAATTAAATTGGTTATCTTCTAAATTATTTTCTTTTTGGAATAATCCCCAATAAAAAATATATAATTCATTATCAATTCCTTTTTCAAAATTTATTAAATTAAAATATTTTTCTTCTAAAAGAAATTCTAAATTATAAAGTTCAATAATATCATTTGAAATTAATTCAGAAACCCAAACCAAAAATTTTTGAAAATTTTCACTTTTTAAAAAAATTAAATATAAATTTTTAACTATATCAACAGCTTGATTAGTTCCTTTAACAGTTTTTCCCATTGCAAATGATAAAAATTCTAAAACATTTTTATCAAAATTTCCTTTATTGAAATATTCTATTATAATATCATATAAATTATTTTTCACTAATAATAATTCTATTATTTTTTGTTTAAAATCTTCATCATTATCTAAATAAGTAGGAGTTAATAATAATAAAGAATAAAGAAATTGAATACAAACTGATAAATCTCTTTTTGGATTTATCATATCTACGATTAATTTGTTAATATATTTTATATAATTATATTTTACTAACTCTTCTTCATCATTCACTTTAATTAAATCATTAAAATCATTTTTTAATATTTGAGATGATTCATTTCTATTTATTATTATTGTATATAATTTTTCTATTACTTTTTCTGAAACTGAAATAAAAACTTCTTTTGAACTTTTTTTTAACATATCATTTAAAATTTGAATTTCATTGTCATTATTTTCATCAATTTCAGAAGAAAAAGTTTCTATTGTTAAAACTAGCAATTCATTATCTACATTATTTTCAAAATTTGCAAATATCTTTTTTATTATATCTTTTATTTCTTCATTATTTCCTTTAAAATAAGAAAAAATTTGTTTTATTTCTTTTTCTGTCATTAATTTATGTTTAAATAAACCTAAAATTATATCATAACTCATTTTTATAATTTGACTATGAGCATTTACTTCAAATAATAAATTTAATATATTTGGGTTTTTATTTAATAAAATACATTCTTTATTATCATCATTATTATAATGTTCATTTAAGCAAATTGTTATTGTATTTAAACCTAATATTTTTCCTTCTAAAATTTCTGAATTTATATAACAATTTAATCCAAATTCAAAACCAAATTTTGAAAAAGAAGAATCATAATCTTCTTTAAGAAGAAAAAAACTCATTATATGATCTAATTTATTAAAGAAATTTGTTATTTTATTTTTATTAAGATATTTATTTGAAAAATTTTTTGAGTCTGAACTTAAATTTAATAATAATTTAAGTACTATATTATAATATTTTAAAGTTAATTCTTTTCCGACTTTAAAATTTAAATTTTGAGATAAATGAAATAAAATTTCATTAAAAGCAAATAAATAATCAATTTTTTCTAAATTAAACCAATTATCACTTTTTTCAAAGGAAAAAATATGAAAGAAATTTTGAAAAAAGTAATTTCCAATTTTAATAAAAAACATATTAGCTTTTCTTTTCATTCCTTCTCTAGGAATAATAAAAATATTATTTTCATAATCAGAAAATTTTTCAGGTAAGAGAAAATTTGAAGCATTAAAATTTGGTTTTTTATCATAATATTGTTGAAAATCATCTTCACTATATTTTTGAAATTCTCCTTTTCTTCTTATTAAAGAATGAAAAATATTCTTAGTCAAAATTTTATCTCCAATTCTTTGATCTTTTAATTTTAAAGTAATATAATTTTCTTTTTTAAAAAGAATAATAGCATTAAAAAATAAATTATTAGAAGGAAGAGAAACTTCATCTCCTTCATTTACATCATTTTTCCAATCTGAATCATTTGTAAATTTTTCATATTCTGCTAATTGAAAATAATTTCCTTCACATTCAAAAATATTATCTTTATATTGTATTATATATTTATTATTATTCATATTTTTCCTTGTAAAACTTGCTTTTACCCAATAATGAATTTTTTGATCGTAATATAAAAAATCAATTTTAATTTGATTTTCTTTATTTTCTTCAGAAAAAATATCTTGGATAAAGTTATTGTTAGGATAATATTCTACTAAAAATTCTTTGTTTAAATCTATATTTATATTTTCTGGAATTGAAAAAAGAGGATAATCTGTTGAAAATAATCTTTCTATGTTGATTTGATTCAATTTTTCTATTGGAATTTTCTGGTTTATAAATAAATCTATTATTTGAGTAAAGATTTTATATTTTGTCTCTTTTGAAAGTTGACGCTCTGATATTAATAATGTTATTATTTCATTTAAGTTTGTTATGTAATTTTCTATTGGGTTTTCTTCTATAAAATTTTTTAGTTCTTCTAATGTTTTTTCTGATTTCTTCTCTTTTAGATTTCTTAAAATTTGATCCATTTTTATTTTTTTATATTTTTTTTTTAAAATTAATTATTTAATTATGTTTTAATGTTATATATTTATATATCATATATTTTTTATTTTCAAAAAATGAAAAATTATAACATAACCTAAAATAGTTTTTATAAATTCTTAAATAAAACAAGAGTTTATTTAAAAAATAATTTAAGCAAATTTTTCTTTCATAAATTGAGCAAAAGTTTCAAAATTAATTTCTTTACCATTACCAGCATTATTAATTAAATTTGTTAAATCTTCTTTATTTAAATTTCTTCCTAATTCTTTACAAATTTTGTCAAGCTCATTTAAATTAATAGAATCTTTATCAGGATTATTAATTAAAAAATTATAAATTCTTTTTAAACCATTATCATCATTTGTATCTTTAATAAGGGAATTTATTTTTTTTTCAAATTCTTCAAAATTAATTATTCCATCTCCCATTTCTTTCATAAAATTTATTATTACTGGATTCTCATCTTCATAACCTAATGAACTTAATGTTTCTATTGCTTCATTTAAATTTACTTTTCCATCTTTGTCAAAATCTAATAAATCAAATACATTTTTTAATCCATATGAATCTAAGTCAAAATTCATTTTGTTTTTTTATTTTTATTTTATTATTTTTTATTTTTCATTAAAATAATTTAAACTCATAATCTATTTAAATATAAACTTTGAATTATAATAGATATTAAGAATATTTATTTATATTAAACTAAAAATATTTTTTCTAAAATTATTTATTATGATTGATATTTTTTTTAAATAAAAAATAAATAATTAAATATCTGTTATTTGATTGTGTCATTTCTAAAATGTTGTTAATAAAACATTTTATTTTGAAGGATTAAAATTTGTGTTGAGAAACAAAAGAAGGTTTAATTAACCTTAAAATATTTTTTTTTTGAATTAATTGTTCTAAATAATAAGAATCTTTAATATTATTACATATACAATTTTTAGCAAAACGATTCCAAAAATCATTTTCGTTTTCAGGTTCAACAGCATAAATTCCTTTATATTTTTTTTTTAATTGTATAGTTTCTTTTGAAACTAAACTAAAATCTTTTTTTAATTGTTTTATAATATAATGATTTCTAATTGAAAAATGAGAAATATTTGTACATTTATTTAATTTATTATCTTCATAATTAATTTGATTATAAATACTCCTTAAATATTTTTTACATTTATAATCTAAACAAACTTTTACTTTATCATAATTTTTTTTTAGTATTTTTTCTTGGTCAATTGAATCTGAATCACAATCATTGAAATTAAATTCTTTTTTTATTTTAGTTAAAGAAAAAGATTTATTTTTTTGTTTTTTCTTTTTTTTCTTTAAATCTTGTTCATATTGATATGCGTTAAAAATATCTTTATCTAAATTTTCTTTTTCTTCTTTTGCATCATTCAAAATATAATTTATTTTTTTTAACATACTATTTCTATTTTTTATTTGACAAACACTATTATTTTTTTTTAAATTTATTTTTCTTTCAAACAAAGGTGATTCTCTAAATTTTCCTTTACAAACTAAAGATTTACTATCATATTTTTTCTTTTTTAAACATGATTTATATAAATTATCTTTTTTTTCTCTGTAAAACAAATCTAATGATGGTTTTATTTTTTCTTCATATATTTTATTAGGAGCATATTTTTTTTTCTGTTCTATTTTCTCTATTTCATATTCTAAATTTTTTACAGGACAATATTTTTTCATTAATTTAATTAAACTCTTTGCTTTTTCTTTTTTTTTTGTGTTTTTAGTAAAAGTTGCATTTAATTTTGTTTCTCTTGATGAGTTTGAATTATTTATTTTCTTTATTTTTGAATTTAAAATTGACTTTAAAGAAAAAGAATTTTTTATTCCTGATAAATTCAAACAATTTAATTTTAAAGGTGATTCATTTCTTTCCATTAAATTAAAGTTATTTTCTAATTTTTTTAATATTTCTTTCATTTGTTCTCTTGATTTCTATTTTTTATATTTTAAATTATATATTCTTATTACAAAATAACTTAAATTCATTGATGTTGACTTCATTATTTCTTTTTTATTTTTTAATTATAATTCTTATATATAAAAAAATATAAAAAACTTATTAATTCATTAAATCAAATATTATTTATAATTAAAATTATATTCACCTATTTTAAAATGTAATAAATAAAATGGTATCAATAATTTTTTTACATTTATTTTATTGTATTTTTGGTTTCACAGATAAATTTTTAATAGATTATTTGTATAAAGTTGAAGAGTTAAAAAAAGAAGAAAAATTATCAGATTGGGATTTTAATTTAAATTTAATAGGATGTTTAATTTTAAATATGTGCTTTTCAGAAATAATTTTCAGTCTTATTTTTGGTGCTTTTTCTTTATATTATTTATGTAAAAAAGACAAAGATATCAGAGAAACAAGAATTTCAATTAATAGAAGAAATACAGAAGTTCATGTAATAGAAAATGAAGAAGAATATATTGATATTGAGAAAGAAAATCCATGTTGTTTTTTAAAAATTCCATTTATTTCATTTTTTGATATTTTATCTTTTATTCCTTTATATATATATCAAACAGAAATGTTCCGTGAAATACAAATAAATGTTTCATTAACTGCTTTTTTATTATTATTTTCTTCTATTTTTTCTTATTACTATTTAAATTATCCTATTTATTGTCATCATTGGATTGGAATTATTTTAGATATAATCGGTTTTTTAACATTTGATGTATACAAGATATTTTTTTCAAAAAAATTATATTTAAATATAAATTTTAATATTATTTATGGAATTTTAATTCTTCTTCAAATACCAATTTCTTGGAAACACATTTTTGAAAAAGATGTAATTGAAAATGATTTTATTAATATATATAAATTACTTTTTTTTGAAGGATTTTTAGGTTTATTATTTACAATTTTAATATTAATTTTTCGCTTTGCTTTTAAAGTGAAATGTATAATTTTTTCAATATATTCATTTTGGATAAATAAATATTTGTGGTATTTAATTATATTTTGTTTTAGTTGTGGTTTTTTTAATATATGTAGTATAAAAATTAATCAAAAATATGGTCCAATTCATATAGTAATTTGTAATATTTTTATTTTTCTAATTGTTTGGGGTTATTTTTCTTTTAATGAAAATAATGACTATTTAATAATAGAAATTCTTTGTTTTATTTTCCAAATTTTTGGAGCTTTAATTTTCATTGAAATAATTAGTTTCAGTTGTTGTAATCAAAATACAAGGAAAGAAAAAACAAAAAGAGCAAAAGAAAAATTTGGACAAGAAATTAGATTTGTTGATGAAAATGAATAAAAAATAAATAGTCTTAAATATTATAATAAATTAAAGTTATTTTATTCTTTATAAAAATTTTAAAAAATGAATAAATCAATATGATATGTGCTCATTTAAAAGATATAAATTAAAATAAATTATTCGTAAAATAACAATAAGAAATAATATAAAAAGAAAACTTTTTTAATTAAACTTTTAAAATGAATAATAAATAATTTAATTTTCTGTAGTAATGACATCACAATCTACGCTTAATTTATAAAACATATTATCTTTATTAATAACATTATCATAATTAAAATTAGATATATCTAAAAAAACTAAAGAGCAACAATTATAAAACATATTACACATACTTTTAACATTTTTGGTATTAAATTTAGATAAATTTAAAGAAGTTAGAGAAGAACAATTAGAAAACATTTCACTCATATCACAAACATTATTAGTATTAAAATTAGATATATTTAATTGATTTAAAGAAGTACAATAATTAAATAAACTATTCATATTAGTCACATTATTAGTATGAAAATTAGATAAATCTAAATTTAATAAAGAATAACAATTACAAAACATAAAACTCATATCAATAACATTATTAACATTAAAATTTGTTAATTTTAAAAATTTTAAAGAAGAACAATTGGAAAACATAAAACTCATATCAGTAACATTATTTGTATAAAAATTAGATAAATCTAATTGAATTAAACCACAACAATTATAAAACATATTTTTCATATTTGTAACATTATTCGTTTTAAAATTAGATATATTTAAAATTATCAATGAATTACAATTATAAAATAAATCATTCATTTTAGTTACGTTAAAAGTATTAAAATTAGATAAATCTAATGAAGTTAAAGAAGTACAATTATAAAACATTCCACACATATTAATTATATTTTTTGTATTAAAATGTAATAAATCAATTGAGGTTAAATATTCACAAAAAGAAAACATATAATTTGTATTTGTTATTGATTTATAAAAATTAAATTTTACTGTGTTTCTTCCTTTATTTTCAAATATATATTTTAATGAAAAATCTATTTTTATATTATTTATTAATAATTCACAATTATTTTTTATTTCTTGTAAATTATTTTCTCCTATTTTTAATGGTAATTTTTTCTTTGTTTGCTCATAGCAATTTATTATTTGAATATAATTATTATCAGTATAATAAGTTGCAATAATATAATTCTCATTTATATTTTTTGGTTTTTCAAATGGGAAAAATTTAAGAAAAAACTAAAATAAATTATTTATAATTACATTTTCATTTTCTTTTGTTTTTTTTTCTTCAATAAATTCATTTTCCATCTTTAAATTATTGTCATTTAATTTTTCTTCTGTATATTCATAAGTAAGTTTTTCATTTTCAAAAGATTCATTACACTAAATAATAAATAATTTTACATTACCCATTTTAATTATTTTTTATTTAAATTGAATTATAATTTATATTTATATGTTTAAATATCAATCATATTTGTCCAAGGAACTTTCTTTCTTTTATTCTGTTGCTTATTATAAGTTTTCTTTATTAATATCTTTTTATGATTATATATTAAAGGAAAAAATTAATTTTTTTGATTTATTGATTATATGTATTTTTTTTCTGTAAATAATTTTGAGTTTTATGATTCATATAAAATATTTAAATTTTAAAATTTTTCAATAACCACATTTTTCCAAGGTCACAATATTAATCTTTAAATATAAAAAGGAAAATCACACTAGTAGTGGTCCTTTATCTTAATATATATTAAATTATAATAAATTTATTTTATTTTCATAAATCTGTAAACATTTATAAATTTATAAATATTTTTTGATATAATTTAATGGGTTCGAGTAATGAGAAGAAAGGTAAAAAGAAAGGTGATGATTATAAAGAAGATGCAGTACAATCAGTTATAAAATGGCATAACATTCAAGGAAAAAAGAAAAAAATGGAGTTAACAAATCAAGATGTGTATGATGTGATAACTGATTTAGCAGAAAATGTAAAGTATTTTGCAGTATATGACGGTCACGGTGCGAAAGGAAGAGATGCTGCAGAAGGTTTAAAAAAAGAAATTCGTAAAAAACTAACATCAGATAAGAAAAAAATAGCAAAATTCCATGATTGTTTTAAAGTAGAACAATATTTTAAAGAAGTATATAAAAACATTCAAAAGAAATTATCAAATTCAAATGACTTTGAATTAAGTGGAACATGTTCAATAAGTGTATTAATAGTAGATAATAAAATGTTTGCAATAAATGTTGGTGATTCAAGATGTGTTTTAGGACAAAGAAAAGGAGGAGATGAAAAGAAAGGAGGTGAAAAAATAGGAATTGAAATGTCTATTGATCAAAAACCAATGAGAGATGATGAAATGAAAAGAATTATTGAAAAAGGAGGAGAAGTCTCTGAGAAAATTCCAGGAGCCCCGAGAGTATTTAGAAAAAATGATGATGTTCCAGGATTAGCTGTTGCTAGAAGTATTGGAGATATTGTTGCTCATGAAGTTGGAGTATCATGTGAACCTGAAGTTTTTGAAAAGGAATTAGATAGTGATGATCATTTCATTGTTATTGGAAGTGACGGTATTTGGGATGCTATGAGTTCATGTGAAGTAGTAGGTTTTATTTTTCAAAAAATGGAAACAGATAAAGAAAATTGTGCTAAATTATTAGCTGAAGAATGTAGAAATAGATGGGAAATTCTTAATTTATTTAAACAAAAATATATTTTAGAAATTAATGCAAGTAAAGATGGAAATGATGGTGTAAAAGATAAAGGAGGACATAATAATGTTGTGGATATTGATGATATTACATGTATTATAAGTTTTATTAATATAGAAAAAGATGAATATTAAATTTTAAATAATGATAAAAGAAAAAAAATAAATATTCTTAAATATTATAATTGAAAAAAAATAAATATTATAAAATATTATAATTAAAAAAAGAAAAAAAGATTCTTAAAAAGTAAATAAAAAAACACGGAAAAATAATAAAACAATAGAAAATATCATTAAAAAAAGAAAAATAATAATAGAATAAATATAAAATATTGTGAATAATCGAACAAAAACGTAATAAAAAAAAATGAAGAAAAGAAAAGGAAAATGGAGGAAATATGGAGTGAGGTATTTGAGGTGACCCTCTTTAATTATCATTGTTTCATTTTTTTTATTTTTATTTTTTTATATATGTTTCTATTTTAATAAATCAATATTTTAATATTTATTAAAAATTATTTGATTTGCTATTAAGAAATTTATAAGTTTTAATGATTGATGATGGTAAATGTTCAAACGAAATATTTTCTAAAATTAATTCATTTGATATTAAAAATTATTTAAACAGTGAAATTATGACAAATAAATATAAATTAGGTTTGTTTAAAAAAAATATTAAATTAAATAACGATGAAAAAAATTTACCAAATAAAAATAAAATCAATAATAATTTAGACTCTAAAATCTTCATTAATTCTTCGATAGGCCCATATTTAGGTAATAATAAAATAAATAAAAAATTTAAAAGAACTTTTAGTTCATTATCAAATATGGAATTTTTACCAATTTATAGAAACTTATCCAATAATTCAAATATAATTTCTTCTGTTAAAAAATCATATGAAAATAATTTAAAATCTCATAATCTTCCTGGAAAAATTGAAACATCAAGATTTAAAAAAATAAATAAATTAATTAAAAGTAGAACATCTGTTTGTTTATTAGAAGATAAATCATTTCATAATAGATATTCAAAAATTTTATCAGAAGATAAAATTAAAAAAATAAAAAGTGAGAATAGAAACAATAGAAAAACAAGTATTAATAAAAAATCTAAAATAATTTTTGATAATTTTATTCAAAAATATATGAGTGAAATGAAAACAGGATTAAAAATTATTAAGAGAGATAAAAATGGGAATTATAATATTTTTCCAGATAAATTTTTTATAAAAGAAGAATTAATGCTTAATCAATTTAATAGAAATAATAAACCTAAAATATATTATAATAGAAAAAAATATAAAACTACATCAAATATTTCAAATTGTCATTTTAAAAGTTTATCTCAAGAAAATATAATAAAAAATTTCAAAGTTATTTTTGATAAATCGAGAAAAACTTTTAAAACAGAAAAGAAAAAAAGAATTAAATTTAATCTTAAATCAAATTCAATTTTTCAAAAATATGATTCAAATAAAATGTATGAAAAAGATAAAAGACTTTTACAAGAAATGAAAAAAAAAATGGAACAAAATTTTAACAAAAGACCAATTTTTGTAAGTAATTATTCAACTAATAATCTTAAAATAATAAAATTATAAATTTTCTAATTAATTTATGAAAATAAAATATAACTTATATAAATAAAAAAATGAATGCAAGTCAAAATAAATTTAATCAAAGTCAGAGTCAAATGAGAAGGACAAATCAAACAAATCCAGGAGAATTTGGCTCAAGTAATTTAGGACAATTAACTCAAACTGGTAATAATTTCGGAGCAACAAATTCAGCAAATGCTGCAACTTTAAAAGGGAAATTAGCTAGTTTAGAAGAACAAATTCAATTAGTTGCAGATGAAATGAATAATCATAAAAAAGATGTTGTTTCTTTAAAAAATGAAAAAGATACTTTACAAGAAATTTTAAAAATGAAAACTCATGAAGTTAAAA
>JAEEGK010025237.1_pt1 | contig 12226 bp, 11 predicted proteins | sample 8958771 | NCBI WGS metagenome assembly JAEEGK01 (sample SAMN16246547, study PRJNA631951) | gut metagenome | biome: gut microbiome; feature: rumen; material: SC-attached | host: Bos | place: Iran: Karaj | collected 2018-10 | reverse complement strand
AGGGGAGGGCGTTCAGGCCTCCGGCGCTGTGTTTGTCCAGAACAACGAGAAGGAAAACGACGCCACCGCCACCATCACGCTCCACCTCAAACGGGGGGAGAGCCACGGGGAAGGCATCACCGTCTATGCGGCCAAGGGCTGGTTCGTCAACAAGGTGCTGACGGATTTCCCCGGCAACGGGAATTTTGACGACAGCTTCAACATGACCAATATCGTCAAGACGGCGGATTCCGGTTCCGACTGGGCCTATATGGTCCAGATCGGCTGCGACCGGAACATGGATATCCCGGACGGGGCGGAGGGCACGGTGATCATCCAGATGGTCTGGGACTACAAGGCGGTGGGCCCCACCGAGTTTGCCTCCATCTGCTCTGTCGGCGCCGGGTTTGCCGGAGCCAGCGAAGTCAACGGCGTGACCTCCGTGATGATCAACATCCCGCTCAATTAACCTAAGCTTGCGCTTTCCTGCCGCAGGCGTCCGTCTTACAGATAGGGGCGGACGTCTGCGGCCAGCTGTTCCTCCAGGGTACTGAGCCTTCGGGCCAGGCCCTTTGCCTGGTCGGATGCGGCGGAGTATTGGTTCAGATAGCGGTGGAGGGACTTGACCCCCATATTGCAGCCGTCGGTGATCAGGTCGGCGATGGTGCTGTCCGCGTCCTTCATGGCCAGCATCACGTTGGTCTTCATCCAGCTCATGCCCTTGGCCACGGGGCTGGGCTCCTTGCCGTCGTCGCAGCGCCGGTCCAGCATGTCCTGCACCTCGCTCCCCAGGGCCTCGTGGTCGCTGCGGCATTTTTCCAGGCAGCGCCGGAAGGCGTCGTCGTGGACATAGGACTGCACGTCCCGGATGGAGGCCACCCCCATCTTCACCCCGGCGTCACACTCCCGCAGCAGCTTGATCGTATCGTCCGTAGTCATGCCTGCATCTCCTTTCTTCCGTCCTAGTATGCGCGGGGGAGGGGGGCGTCTATGCGCCGGATCGAAAAAACAAAAGACCACCCTATCGGGCGGTCTTTTCTTTCTGGTGCTCCAGGGGGGATTCGAACCCCCGACACCCTGCTTAAAAGGCAGGTGCTCTGCCGACTGAGCTACTGGGGCTGGTGGGGTGGGTGAACGGAGTCGAACCGTCGGCCTCCAGAGCCACAATCTGGCGCTCTAACCAACTGAGCTACACCCACCATATTTGAGTAACCGCTGAACAAATCGCCGCACACATCTTGCCGGCATATTTGTCCGCCTGATTTTGTCAAAAAAACTTGAAATACACAGAGTATTCCTGCGATTTTTCGCCTTCATCAGGCGAAAAACCTGCTCGACAATCTGAGCACGCCGATTTGTTCAGCGGTTACTGAGCGGCAGTCAACTGCCGCTTTTGGCACGCCAAGAGGGACTCGAACCCCCGGCCTACTGCTTAGAAGGCAGTTGCTCTATCCTGCTGAGCTATTGGCGCAGGTCTGGAGCGGGCGATGGGAATCGAACCCACGTATCCAGCTTGGAAGGCTGGTGTTCTGCCATTGAACTACGCCCGCGATTTACGCAGCCGGAGAAGAACCCCCGGACAAGCGCCGACAAGTATAGTAGCATAGGCGCATGAGAAAAGTCAACCATAAACTTTATGAACTCAGCTTTTTTTGATAGAGGAGCGCAGCGACGCAAATAAAAGAGTCAACTAGAACCGCCTCTTCTGGCTAATAAACCGGGCCTGCTGCAAATGCCCGTCCTCCGTCATTGCGAACCCGCGAAGCGGGTGTGGCAATCCGTTTCCTCTCGAAAAGAGACGGATTCCCACGACCAGTCTGCGGACTGGTCTCGGAATGACGGGGGTGCGCATTTTCGGCAGGCCCGCAGTGCCTTTTTGCCTTTATTTCTCGATCAGCACCATATAATACTCAAGCAGGATCGAATCCGGGAACCTCGTCGCGTTCACCACGAACAGCTTGTCCTTCAGGTCGCTCAGGCTGTCGTCGTAGATCTCAAACTCCGGCTTGGTGACGCAGTAATACACCTCCGCCGGGGCGATGCCGCCGGACAGCACCGTTTCCACATGCTCCGGCGGCACGGTGCGGATGCCGTCATTCTGGATATAGAAGCTGCGCCCGTCATTCAGCTTCACGCCGTAGCGGGCCGAAAGCTCCGCCCGCCCGTTAGGGCGCACCACCTGGCTGTCCACCCCGTCGGGGAGCACCACGCCGTTGTAGGGGAGGGCGAAGCCGATGATCTCGCCGCCGGTGATGGCGATGAGCTGCCGCCGCCCCGCCTTGCCGTCCTGCCCGATAAAGGTGGGCTTGCCCACCGTGGCCCGGATCTCGAATGCCTTTTCCAGATAGGGACGCATAGGAATCAACGCTCCTTTTCATATTTTTCTGTCCATCATTTTATCCGCGAGGCCCGGCAAAGTCAAGCAAGGGCGGCGGCGGAAATCCCCAGCGTTTTCACTAGGAATATGCTTTGGCCTGTGCTATAATAATAGAAATCCCCATCAGCATGACTGGCGGGGATCGCGGGAGGGAACGCCATGAGCAAACGGAGCTTTTTCACCTTCGTGCTGGGCACGGCGGCGGTGGCCGCCGGGGTCAGCCTCGTGAAGAAAAAGGGCGGACTTCACCTCAGCTTCGACGTGGAGCCGTCGAAGCTGGGGGAGTCTGCGGCGGAATGGAAAGCCGGGCATCCCTCCGGGGAAGCCGCGGCGGAACCGGAGGAGAATGAGGAAGCGGAGACCGGGGATCCCTGAGAAGCCGCGGGGGGCGGAGGACGTCCGCGCCGGGCTGACGGCATTTCTCGACATTGCCGGGGAAGCCAAGATCGGGGTCTATGCCTCCTCCGGCGCTTTCTATCTTTTCCTGGCCCTGTTTCCCACGGCGGCGCTGCTCTGTTCGCTGCTGCCCCTGCTGCCCTTCACCCAGGAAGCCCTGCTGGACTACCTTTCCGCAGTGCTGCCGGATTTCATGGGGGAGCTGCTGCGCAGCATCATCGACGGCATGTATTCTTACAGCGCGGCGGCCTTCTCCGTCTCCGTGCTGCTGCTGGTCTGGTCCTCGGGCAAGGCCTTCCTGGGCGTCATGCGGGGCCTCAACCGCATTTACAGCGGGGAGGACAGAAGCATGCTCCGGCTTCGGGGCCTCAGCAGCCTCTATATGCTGGTGTTCCTGGCCTTCATGCTGGTGACGCTGGGCCTCAGCCTCTTTCAAAAGACGCTGCTGGGGAGCCTGGTGCAGCGCTGGCCCCAGAGCGCGGGAACGGTGGAGACCTTGATGAAGCTGCGCTTTCTGCCGGGCATGCTGCTCCTGGCCCTGTTTTTCAGCCTCATGTATCGCTTTTTGCCCAATGCCCGCCTGCGCTATGCGGACCAGCTTCCCGGCGCGCTGCTCACCGCCGCCCTCTGGATGCTCCTGAGCTGGGTCTTTTCCCTCTACCTGAGCCGCTTCGGGGCCGGGAGCGTCTACGGCAGCCTGGCAACGGTGGCTTTTGCCCTCATGTGGATCTATTGGTGCATCTCCCTGACCCTTCTGGGCGGCTGCTTCAATGTCTGGCTCACCGGAAAAAGGGAGAAATCTTCGGAAATCAAAGAAAAGTGACAAATAATTACGAAGTTAGTGTAGACTTTCCGTGAAAAAAGGGATAAAGTAGAAAACGGAATATTTTGTGGTGATTCACCGGGAGGACACTATGGAGAGTATTTTCAACAGTCCCAACCCCATCCTCTTCGGCATAGGCGCCGCAGCCCGGACCGGTCTGGAGCTTCAGAAGCTGGGCTGCAAAAAGGTGCTGGCCGTCTTCGATAAGGGCGTGGAGCAGGCGGGCGTCGCGGAAAAGGTGCTGAAAGCCATCCGGGACGCGGGCATCGACGTCGTGGTTTACAACAATGTGCAGGCCGATCCCCCGGTGTGGTCCGTGGAGGAGGCAGGCGCCCTGGGCGTGAAGGAAGGCATCGACGGCGTGGTGGGCATCGGGGGCGGCAGCTCCCTGGACACCGCCAAAGGCGCCAAGATGCTGCAGACCAATCCGCCCCCCCTGCGGCAGTATTTCGGGCGTACCGGCGTGGTGACCAAGCCCAGCGTGCCCCTGATCGTGATCCCTACTACGGCGGGGACCGGCAGCGAGTGCACCCCCGGCGGCACCATCACCGACACGGAGAAGAACATCAAGACCAATATCTCCGGCGTGGGCTGCGCCGTGAGCCTGGGCATCGTGGACCCGGAGCTGAGCGCGGGCCTGCCCCGGAGCGTCACCGCCTCCACGGGCCTGGACGCCCTGTGCCATTGCGTGGAGTCCTACACCTCCGCCATGGCCAACTCCATCAGCTCCGTCCTGGGGCGGGAGGGCATCCGCCTGGTGGGACAGTATCTGGTCCGGGCCTGCAATAACGGTGCGGCGGATATGGAGGCCCGGGCGGGCATGGCGAAGGCCGCCACCCTGGGCGGCATGGCCATGAGCGGCGCTTTCTGCCATCTGTGCCACGACATCGGCCGCAGCCTGGGGGCCAAGTTCCATGTGCCCCACGGCAACGGCTGCGCCGTCACCCTGCCCCAGGTGCTCCAGATCATCGCCCCCGTCAAGACGGAGGAGGTGCGCTACATCGCCCGGTGCCTGGGCGCCGAAGTGGGCCCCGATGCGCCCGCCGACGCCGTGGGCAAGGCCGCCTATGACGCCGCCCACAAGCTGCTGAAGGACACGGGCCTCAAGAACCTCAAAGAGCTGGGCCTCAGCCGGGAAGAGCTGCTGGCCGTGGTGCCCGACGAGGTGGTCATGCAGATCGAGATGGAGATCAAAGCCTTCGGCGGCATCGCGCCGCCGCCGCTGCCCGTGACCAAGGAGCTGGTGGCGGAGATCATCAACCGCGCTTACGACGAAAACTGATCCGACACCATACACGGACATAGGAAAGGGAGAGTAAAATGGCGAACAAGTACCCCGCAGTCAATAAAGAAGAGATCAAGGCCGTTCAGGTGCTGACCCCCCGCCTGCAGAAGCTGAAAAAGCAGTGGGAGGATGCGGAGCCCCAGGTCTACGTTGACGACACCCTGCTGTTCACCGAATCCTGGAAGGAGACCGAGGGCCTGCCGGTGGACATCCGCTGGGCCAAGGCCTTTGAAAAGCGGCTGGACGAATGCCCCATCCTCCTGCGGGACGGGGAGCTGCTGGCCGGCAGCCTGACGAAGTTCATCCGGGGCAACGGCACCCTCTGCGCCATGAAGCCCCATGAGATCCTGAAGATGGTGGAAAGCGGCAAGTTCGACCGCAAGACCAGCGACACCGCCTCCACCAAGATCACCCCCGAGGACCTGGAAGCCCTGCGGCAGGACGCGCTGTACTGGATCGACCATATGCCCAAGGTCAGCACCGTCAACGCCTCCGTGGCCCTGGAGATGGGGGAGGAGGCCTTCGACCTGCTCTTTGACCGGGGCATGATCTTCGAGGGCCGCGGCGTGCGCTACACCATGGACCGGGGCCTGTTCCAGAACTATTCCGCTTACGGCGGCGGCGTGGCCCAGGTGAGCGACAAGTGCATCAAGGTGGGCCTGAACCACGTCATCGAGCTCTGCAAGAAGGAGCGGGAGCGGATGATGGCCGAGGGCGACAATGAAAACAGCCACGGCGCTGCCCAGTTCCTGCGGAAATTCTGGCTGCTGAAGGCCTGCATCATCTCCTGCGAAGCCTTCATCCGCTATGCCAAGCGTTATGCGGACCTGGCCCGGGAGCAGGCCAAGACCGCCAATCCCCAGCGGGCCAAGGAACTGATGCGCATCGCGGAAGCCTGCGAACGCTGCCCCGCCGAGCCGCCCCGGGATTTCTTCGAGGCCGTGCAGTGCGTGAGGCTGTATCACCTGATCTGCTGGAAGGAATCCTCTGACCGGCCCGAGGTGCCGGTGGGAAGGCTGGACCAGATCCTCTATCCCTACTATGCCGCCGACAAGGCCGCCGGGAAGGTGACGGCCCAGGATGCCGCCGAGCTGCTGGGTGCGCTGTGGCTGAAGATCCGCGAGTGCGAGAACCTGGTCACCATCCCCCGGGAGCAGCGGGCCGCCCCCGGCTCTCTGCTGCCCAACATCACCATCTGCGGCGTGGACGCCGAGGGCAACGAGCTCACCAATGAGATCTCCTGGCTGATCCTGGAGGCCATGGCCCAGATCAAGCTCTCCGAGCCCGCCATCTACATCCGCTGGAGCGAGCAGATGCCCGAGGATTTCGTGATCCACGCCCTGGAGTGCAACGTGGAATTCGGCGGCGGCAACCCCGCCTTCCTCAACGACAAGCTGGGCACCCAGCGCTATCTGGAGCGGGACGTGCCCCTGGAGGACGCCTGCGACTGGTGCGCCTCCGGCTGCCTGGGCTACCACCTCAACTCCATGGAGCATCTGGGCGGCGGCCATAACCTGAGCCAGCTCAAGATATTTGAAGTCACCCTCCACGACGGCTTCGATCCCCGCACCGGCAAGCAGCTGGGCCTCCACACCGGCGACCCCAGGAATTTCAAGACCCTGGAAGAACTGATGGAAGCCTATTACAAGCAGGTGGACTACTTCACCGAGAAGCTCCACATGTTCAAGATGATCTCCCTTTCCACCGAGGTCACCGACGGGCCCATGAGCGGCCTGCGCTGCGCCATGCAGTATGAGACCTCCATCAAGTCCGGCCTTACCCCCAAGGAAGGCGGCGCGAAATATCCCGAAGGGCGCACCTCCTGGCTGGGCAGCCGGGGCATGGTGGACCTGGCCGACAGCCTGGCCGCCATCAAAAAGCTGGTGTTCGACAAGAAGGTCTGCACCATGGGCGAGCTGCTGGACGCCTGCGACAACAACTGGGAGGGCAGGGAGGACCTGCATCAGCTCTGCCTCAACGCCCCCAAATACGGCAACGACGACGACTACGTGGACGAGATTTACGACGATCTCAGCACCCGGGTGCCCGAGATCATGACCCGGCGGGTGGATCCCATCACCGGCAAGAAGCCCATCCTCTTCATCGGCGCCGCTGCCGGCCACGTGGGCATCGGCCGCGCCGTGGGCGCTCTGCCCAACGGCCGCATGAAGGGCCAGCCCACCTGCGACGCCGCCTGCTCCGCCATGCCCGGCATGGACGTGAACGGCCCCACCGCCCTGGTGAATTCCGCCACCCGCGGCGATTACGCCCACCAGTTCTGCGGCTATGCCCTGAACATGAAGTTCTCCAAGTCCGTGCTGAACACCGAGGAGAAGCTGGAGAACCTGGCCGCCCTCATCAAGACTTTCATGATGCGCAACGGCTGGCACGTGCAGTTCAACATCCACTCCCGCGCGGAGCTCATCGACGCCCAGGCCCATCCGGAGAAGCACAAGAACCTGCTGGTCCGCGTGGGCGGCTACAGCGCCTATTTCATCGACCTGCCCAAGGAGCTGCAGGCGGAGATCGTGCGCCGCAGCATGCACGACGAGATCTGACGACCCGGCGCCCGGGGAAGGGGTCATGCCCTTCCCCGGGCGAAATCCGCGACCCGGAGGAGCTTTCATGGAAGGAACCATCTTCAATATCCAGCGCTACAGTCTGCAGGACGGGCCGGGCATGCGCACCACCGTGTTCCTGAAGGGCTGCCCGCTGAAGTGCCTCTGGTGCTCCAATCCCGAGTCCCAGGACCCGGAGCCCATCGTTTCCAACCGCTACACCGCCTGCAAGCACTGCGGGAAATGCGCGGCGGTCTGTCCGCAGCAGGCTGTGGAAACGGCGGAGGAAGGGATACATATCGACCGGTCAAAATGCGTGGGCTGCGGCAGGTGCGTGGAGGCCTGCTTCTACGACGCCATGCACTGGACGGGGGAGACGGTCACCGCGGACAAGGTGATGAAGACCGTCCTCCGGGATAAGCTCTATTATGAAAATTCCGGCGGCGGCGTCACCTGCTCCGGCGGGGAGATCCTGCTGCAGCCGGATTTCGTGGCGGAGATCTTCCGCCGCTGCCGGGAGGCGGGCATCCATACCAACGCGGATACCTGCGGCTTCGGCACGGAGGAGGCCGTACGCAAGGTGATGGCCTTTGCCGACCTCTGTTATTACGATATCAAGCATATGGATCCGGAAAAGCACCGGGAATACACCGGCGTCACCAACGAGGTCATCCTCAGGAACCTGGAGCTGACCCTGTCCCTGGGCGTCCGGACGGTGGTCCGTGTGCCCCTGATCCCGGAGCACAACGCCGACGAAGCCCATCTGCAGGCGCTCTGCGCCTACGTGAAGGGCCTGGGCGACGGGGTGGACAGCATCTGCTTCCTGCCCTACCACAGCTACGGCGAAAACAAATACCGGATGATCGACCGGATCTATCCCCTGGCCGGCCTGCGGAAGCTCACCGACGGGGAGATCGCCCGGGCTGTGGAGATCGCCGGGAAAGCCGGGCTCCGGGCCGTGGTTTCCAAATAAAACGCCGGAAGCGGATGCTTCCGGCGGAAAATCAGAGTCCGGCGCGATTCAGCCGCCGTCCCCGTCGGTGACGATGCGGACGCCGTCTTCTTCACTGCGGTTGGAGATCGTGATCGTCTGGTAGGGGATGCGGATCCCGCTGCGGTCAAAGGCCTTCTTCACCAGGATGCGGGCCTCGCTGGCGTCGGCCGTGAAGGTGGAGGAATCCCGCACGGGGAGGAAGCCCAGCAGGGAAACGCCGCTGGGGGCGAAACCCGTCACCAGCACCCGGGGCTGCACGTTCCCGGCGGCGTGGGGATGGGAAGCGAGGGCTTCCCGCAGCACGGAGACCGCCAGCTCCACGTCCGCATCGTAGGACACGTCCACGGAGATGGGGATCTGGGTCAGGGAACCGCTGACATAGTCCACGTTTTCCACCACGGCGGAGCCCATGATGGCGTTGGGGATCAGCGCCCGCGTGTCCGAAGCCGTGCGGATCACGGTGTGGCGCAGGGTGATGTCCTCCACGAAGCCGATGATGTTCTTGTCCGGCAGGGAGATCCGGTCTCCCACGTCGAAGGGCTTGAAAATGGAGAGGAAAACGCCGCTGATGAGGTTGCCGAAGCTCTCCTGGGCCGCGAAGCCGATGATGACGGCGATGACGCCGGAGCCGGCCAGAAAGGCCGTCAGCGTTCCGGCCAGGGAGGGGATCTGATTCACCGCGGTGATGAACCCCAGCACATAGATGAGCGCTACCAGAAACTTGGTTATCATCTTCCGGCTGACGCTGCCGGAGATGGGCTGCTTCCGGTTTTCCAGCTTCTGGCCGATCTTGCGGATCGCGGCGCTGAGCAGCCTTGCGATGACGACCGTGGCCAGCAGGATGAGGACGACCTTCAGGACGATCGTCAGCGTCGGATGGTCTTTGAGAAACTGAAGCATGATCTCGACTCCCTTTGGATGGGATAAACAATTATAGCATGCTTTTTCCGGAAAGGAAACCGGTTCGGCAGGTTTTCCCCGCGCTCTGCAGCCGGGCTTCGGTCCGCCGCGGGGGACATTCCTTTTGAGATCCCTGATTGAATATAAAAATCTGGAGGAGCGAAATGAGCATCAATGTTGGTATCAATGGTTTCGGAAGGATCGGCCGCCTGGCGATCCGCGCTGGCCGTGAGCTGGGCGGCTTTTCCTTCAAGGCGATCAACGACCACAAGCAGCCGAAGCAGCTGGCATACCTCTTCAAGTATGACACGGTCTTCGGGCGCTATCCCGGCGAGGTTTCCTATACGGACGACAGCATCATCGTGGACGGGGAAGAGATCAGAGTCTTCAACTGCAACGACCCTTCGGAGATCAACTGGGCGTCTGCAGGCGCGGAGTATATCATTGAGTCCACCGGCAAGTTCAAGAAAGTGAAGGACGCCCGCAAGCATATGGCGGGCGGCGCGAAGAAGGTCATCGTCACCGCTCCCTCCGACGAAGCGCCGACCTTCGTCATGGGCGTCAACCATATGGAATACACGCCGGACATGAGCATCGTTTCCAACGCCTCCTGCACAACCAACTGCCTGGCCCCCCTGGTGAAGATCATCAACGACGCCTACGGCATCCGCAACGGCGTCATGACCACGGTCCACTCCGTCACCACCTCCCAGAACACGGTGGACGGCAAGCCGCCCAAGGACGACTGGCGCATGGGCCGGGCCAGCCACGCCAACATCATCCCCACCTCCACCGGCGCCGCCAAGGCCGTGGGCAAGGTGCTGCCCACGCTGAACGGCAAGCTCACCGGCGTCGCCCTCCGGGTGCCTACCCTGGACGTCTCCATGGTGGACCTGGTGGTGAACCTGGAAAAGCCCGCCACCTACGAGGAGGTCTGCGCGGAGATCAAGCGGGCCGCGGGGGCCGAGATGAAGGAATACTTCGGCTATACCGACGAGCCGCTGGTCTCCACCGATTTCCTGGGCATCACCGTCGGCGGCGTCTTCGACGCCAAGGCCGGCCTCGCCATCGACGATAAGTTTATGAAGCTCTTTGCCTGGTATGACAACGAATACGGCTATACCTGCATGGCCATGAAGCTCATCCGGCATATGTATGAGGTAGATCATAAATAACCATGATCTGGTGGAGAATCGTTCTTTCCCTCCTGGGAGGCTATCTGCTGGGCTCCGTCAGCGCCGCCGTGCTGATCACGCGGCATCTGCCGGGGGGCGACGTGCGGAAACAGGGCAGCGGCAACGCCGGGGCGACCAACGTGGCGCGGGTTTACGGCATCTGGGTCGGCCTGGCCACGCTGGTGGGCGATGGCGTCAAGACCGCCCTCGCCATGCTTTTGGGCTGGTGGCTGGCCGGCAGTCCGGGGATGACCGCAGCTGCCTTCGCCTGTCTGCTGGGGCACTGCTTCCCGCTGTATTTCGGCTTCCGGGGCGGAAAGGCCGTCTCCGTCAGCGCCGCCATCGCACTGTATCTGGACTGGCGCCTTTTCCTCATCCTGGTGGCGGTGTTTTTCCTCACCTTCCTGCTGGCAAAGCGGGTCTCCGTGTGCTCCATGGCGGCTGCCGTGGCCTATCCCGTCGGCATGCTGATCCTGGGAGGCTTCCCCTGGTATACGCTGGCTCTGGGCTGCTTCATCACCGTGTTCGTGATCTTCATGCACCGGGAAAACCTGAAACGGCTCTTCAAGGGGACGGAACCGGAATTCACCATAGGAAAGAGAAAATGAAAGCCTGCGGGCGCTTCCGGGAGGGAGCGCCCGCGGATCATCTGCGTTTGGAAAGGGGGAGAAGGGGCTGGAGCTGCGGATCGGGGACGATTTTTCCCCGGAGAAGATCATGGAGAGCGGCCAGTGCTTCCGCGTCCGCCGCTTCCCGGACGGGACCTTCCGGTTCCTTACCGGCGGCAGCGCGGTCTATCTCCGCTCGCTGGGCGAAGGGCGCTGGCAGGCGTCCTGCAGCCCGGAGGAATGGAAGGAGCTCTGGTCGCCCTACTTTGACCTGGAGCGGGATTACGCGTCCATCCGCCGCCGCTCCGCGGGCCGGAACGCTTATATCGATGCGGCCATGGAAGCCGGAGCGGGCCTCCGGATCCTGCGCCAGGATCCGTGGGAGATGCTGATCACCTTCATCCTCTCCCAGCGGAAGAGCATCCCGGCCATCGCCGCCGCGGCGGAGACCCTGGCCCGGCGCTGGGGAACGGCGATGCAGACGGAGCGGGAAACGCTCCATGCCTTTCCCACCCCCGGGCAGCTGTCTGGGGCGGCGGAGGAGGAGCTGCGCGCCTGCGCGCTGGGCTACCGCGCGCCTTATGTGCTGGACGCCGTCCGGAAGGTCAGCGGGGGAGAGCTGGACCTGGCGGCCCTGGGGCGGCTGGGGGATGAGGAGCTTTTTCAGACGCTGCAGACCGTCCGCGGCGTCGGGAAAAAGGTCGCAGAGTGCGTCTGCCTTTTCGGCTACGGACGCCTGAGCCGGGTACCGGTGGACGTCTGGATCGGGCGGGCCGTCCGCGAGGAGTGCGGCGGCAGCGAGCCCTTCAGCCTTTACGGGGCCGATGCGGGCGTCATGCAGCAGTATGTCTTCTTCTCCATCCGCCGTGAGCGGGGGAGGGGAAGAAAAAAGAGCGAAAGCGGGACTGAGACGCTATGGATTTGATGTTTTCTTCCGTTCCGACCCAGTTCGGGACCGTTCATCTGGCGATTCTGGCCGCCGTTATCCTGATTTCCGCCGGCCTGGTTTTCCTCTTCCGGAAGCAGCCGGAGGAACGGCTGACCCGCCTGCTGGGGATCCTGGGCGCGCTGATGCTGCTGGCTGAGATCTGGAAGCAGTGGTTCGTTCGCCGCTATGTCTATCCGGCGGGC
>JAEEGK010025233.1_pt1 | contig 12227 bp, 10 predicted proteins | sample 8958771 | NCBI WGS metagenome assembly JAEEGK01 (sample SAMN16246547, study PRJNA631951) | gut metagenome | biome: gut microbiome; feature: rumen; material: SC-attached | host: Bos | place: Iran: Karaj | collected 2018-10 | reverse complement strand
CCATATGAATCAGATTGATTCTCGTTTTGATTTGAATGCAAAAGTTGGATTGGGCTATGCTCCGTTTGTAAATGATTTCATATTAGCGGTACATGCTATTTTGGGTGGTGACATGAAATACTTGGGGGAATCTTATCCGATGGAGGATTTCACTCAAGAATATTCAACGTTGTTGTTTAATTTTGTTGGGGGTGCCGATATTGTTGTGGGGTATCGAATTACGGAACGGCTTGGAATAAACGCGGGTGTAGATGTGACTGTGAATTTGTTCGGTTTTGGAAAGAGAGAATTTCGTTTTGGCGATTCCGATGATCTTGAAACAATCGATTATAAGCTCGATCATGTCTTTTCCGGATTTCAGGTTGTTCCGCACGTAGGCGTTTCGCTTAAGTTCTAGATGGTTCTCTGATTTGCCTTTTGCGAGGCGTTTTGCTTAGGTGTTTCCTCTAGAGAACAGAAATTTTGGCAAAATCCTGCTTTCGGGCGGGATTTCTTGTATTTTTATAAAAACAAAATTTATGCAGCTGTTTGTCATGCCCGTCCCGCATCAAGTGCGGGATAAATTCCGGCGGGCATCTCCTGCTCGGTTGAAAAAGGATGGAATATGGACAATTTCAATTTCTACAGCCCCACGGAATTTGTATTTGGCAAGGACCGCGAAAACGAATGCGGCGAACTCGTCAAAAAGTATGGCGGCACGAAGGTGCTGATTCATTACGGCGGCGGTTCCGCGGTGCGCTCCGGCTTGATTGACCGCGTCAAGGCCTCGCTCGACGCCGCGGGAGTTTCGTTTGTGGAACTCGGTGGCGTGAAGCCGAACCCGCGCGATACCTTGATTTACAAGGGCATTGAGATGGTGCGTGCGAACGGTGTCGATTTCATCCTTGCCGTCGGTGGCGGCTCCGTAATTGATAGCTCCAAGGGAATTGCCGTGGGCGCTCTTTACGATGGTGATTTCTGGGATTTTTATGCGCATAAACTCCCGGTCACGAAGGCGCTCCCGATTGGCGTGGTGCAGACGATTGCTGCTGCCGGTTCCGAAGGCAGTGGCGATTCCGTCGTGACCAAGGAAGAGGGAATGCTCAAGCGCGATATCGGTGCTGATGTGATTCGTCCGAGGTTTGCGGTGCAGAATCCGGCATTGTTGTGCACTTTGCCTGCTTACCAGACGGCCTGCGGCATTACCGACATCATGGCCCACGTTTTTGAACGCTACTTCACGAACACGCTCGAGGTCGAGACGACGGACCGCCTTTGCGAGGCGTTGCTCATCACGATGCTCAAGGAAGGTCCGCGCGCCATGGCCGAACCCGCCAATTACGAGGCTCGTGCGAACATCATGTGGGCGGGTACGGTAGCCCACAATGGCCTTGTGGGCTGTGGGCGCAGTCAGGACTGGAACAGTCACGCCATCGAGCACGAACTTTCGGGACTCTACGACTGCGCCCATGGCGCGGGCCTCGCGGTGATTATGCCGGCGTGGATGGAATACGTGGTGGACCATAACGTGATGCGTTTTGCGCAGATGGCGACGCGCGTTTTCGGTTGCCAGATGAATTTCGAAAACCCGAAGGCGACCGCCCTTGAGGGCATCAAGGCTTTCCGCAAGTTCCTGCATTCCATCGGCATGCCGATTAACTTTGCAGAACTCGGCGCAAAGGAAGAGGACATCCCGACGCTCGTGGAAAAACTGAATCCGGGCGACGGCTGGGGATTCGTGCCGCTCAAGGCGAAGGACGTGACCGCGATTTACAACATTGCCGCGCATGCGACGCTGTAACAGTAGGCAGTAGGAAGTAGACGATAGTCAGTAACTTTCTTCTTGTACACCTGCTTCGCTCTGATGACGACTGGTTGGACCCGATAATGCCGAAAAAGAGCTCAAATTGCGAAAATATGCTACCAAATGTCGAAAAAATCGTAATTTGGTAGCATAAAATTTGAATAAATTAATTAAAATTGTCGAAAATATGAGTTTGTCTGTTCATTTTGTGTTACCAAAAGTGCCAAAAAAAATGATTTGGTAGCAAAAAAGTGTTCTCACCTTCAAATTTTGTTTGGACAAAGTAAAAAATATGCTACCAAAATGAGAAAAAAGTTGAATTTGGTAGCACAAAATCGCGAAAATAGCACCTTGAACAGCCCGTCCATGTTCTTGCGCCACTTATTTTGCTCTTTTTTAGCATTCTGTTCAGGGATGTTTTATATTTAAGGCAAATATGAATTATCGAACATTTGTAAAGTTGTTTGTTTTTTTGTTGGGTGCATTTTCGCTTTCGTTTTCTTGCGATGGCCGCTCAGCGTGCGAAGGCGGCTGTGCTATTTTCCTCAATGCCCTCGATTTGAGAAATAACCCGCAAATGGCGGAATTGTTTGCTTCCATTGATGATTCCTTGTATGCGAGAAAAATCAATAACGGGTTTCAAAAGTTAGAACTGGCTGGGTTGTGCGGGTGCGATCCTGGTGGATTTTTTCTGGAGTCCCGTCACAAGGATTTGATGGATTCTGGTTGGGCCCTTAACTGGTGCGGAAATCCTGATTCTATTGTTAATTTTAACGATTATAGTATGGGAATGAATGAAACTGTGGTGCGGAGTAATTCAGTCTTGTCGCAAAATATAAGCGCCCTGAAAAAGTTCATTAAGGAAAATGGTTGCCCCGTTGATTCCGTCTATGAAATTTCAGCAGACGATTTGAAGCCCGAAAATGCGAAAAAGGGAATTTATGTTACCGATTTAAATATACGTGATAGAGATATTGTTGTTCACGCTTATGTGCGCGTCTTAAAAACGTATCATCCCAATGGAAAATTGGCACAGAAAATACAGTTTAAACAAGGTAAACGTGATGGAACCGATATTTGGTATTATCCAACTGGAAAGAAATTTAAGGTGACGGACTATAAAAATGGGGTGCGTCATGGAACTGAGATTGAATATGATTATTCAGGCCGAAAGACGTACGTGGAACCTTATAGGAATGGAAAATCACACGGCATAAAAAAGTATTACGATGAAAAAGGGCGAATTCGGACTAAACAGAAATATGAGGATGGAGAGGAAATATCTTTGGAGAGGATAAAATAAAAACTCCTCGGATAAGCCGAGGAGCTTTGCTCTATCTAAAATGTCACTGGATTCTTAGTATTCGTTTATCCCGGGCTCGTTCCGGGACTCAGGATGACACATGGTCATGCAAAATACTTTTCTATACCATTTACTAATGACTATTGACTAATAACCATGGACTAACTAGTCTTTTATGCAGCGGAGGCTGGCGCCGAATTCGGGGTCGAACTTGTCGAACTTGACGATATCCTTGTCGTGGAAGAATATGAGAACTTCGCCTTCGCTGGTCCAGAAGTAGGCCTTCTTGCCGGCTTCTTCGAATTTGCGTTCCTTTAAGGGTACGTCGCTTTTGGCGAAGTGTGCGCCGCCGGCTTTTGCGCCGAAGCCAAGATCGTCCTTGCCGTTACCGAAAATGGGGGAGTCCGGTTTGATTGGATCCCAGCCGTAGCCTGCTTTGAGCACGACACCTGGCTTCTTGCCGGCGAAGGCGATGAGCTTTTGCCATTCAGCCTTGCTTGGCATATGGAAGCCTTCAAGACATGCCTTCTTTGCGTTTTCGAAGTTGTAGAGGCGTCCCCAATGGTTGCATTGCGCACAAATTGCACCAGAAGCTGTAGCGAAGTTCATGTTTTCTGCGGTCCAAAGCTGGTCGCCGATGACAATCCATTCGTAGGAGTTTCCGTCACGCGGATCCTTGTAGCTGCCGCTTGTGGCGGGGCTTCCGTCTTCGTTGAACGTTTCGCCGAATGCGATTTGCTTATTTTGTTTATACTCCGCCTTGGAGGCGACTTTCCCGTTCTTGTGGTAGCGAATGACGGTACCTTCGATGTAGCCGTCCGCGTAGGGCAGTTCCGTCTGGAGCGTGCCGTCCTTGTAATATTCCTTGGTTGGGCCATTACGGCGGTCGTTCGTGAAGTTCGATTCGCGCTTGAGCGTACCGTCGTCGTAGAATTCCTTTTCGATGCCTTCCTTCTTGTCGTTGACGTAGGTGGCTTGGAAGCGGACGTTTCCGTTCGGATATTTTTCAATACGAACGTCTTCACAAGCGGTGAACGCAATGGCGCCTGCCGCGATGAATAGAATGAATGGAAGTTTCATGCGAGTCTCCTTACTCCTTTATAGTTTGATTTTTCCTGCTGTGGCGAGAAGTCCTATCATGTACAACATCCCATCATAGTAACGCCAAAAACGGTAAGGCACGGACAGCGCTGCGAGCCGTTTTACGAACGGCATAATGCGCGGATCATCCGGCGGGAGTACTTGTGTGGCGGCTGCATTCATGGCTATGAGCCCAGGGGTCGCGTTTCTGCCTTGGTGCGGGTACGGACCGCCATCGATTGCGTAGTCCGAAAGATAAGGATTGCAGTTTTGGAAAAAATGGAGAATGCGCTCGCAGATTTCTTTTTCGCTTTCGTCCCCGCGAAAGATGGAGTAATCGAGACTCAGGTTTAGTGCGACGCGCCAGGCGTCGCCGCTGAAGTTGTTGCTTTCGGGGAACCAGGGCATGGCCTTGGAGGTGCCGTCGTATTCGGAGTAGTCCGGGCAAAGTCCCGTAACCGGGTGCGCGGCTTTCTTTAAAAATTCGATGCTTGCTTGGGCTACGTCGAACCAGGTATTGTCGCCAGTGGCTTCGGCAAACATGCGGTAAAAGGCCATCGTGTGGTAACTCGGGTCGGTAAAATCGTTTCCGAGAACCGGAGAAAACTTGACGAGCTTGTTGTCCGGGTCTATAATCGAACCGACAAGTTCGTTTTTCGGTTTGTACTTGATGTCGGTGATGAGCTGGACGGCATCGTGACGTAGGTCGTCGCGGTTGAATTTGTCTGCGGCAATCAGGAGAGCGGCGGCAAAGTATTCCTCGCTATCTGGTGCTGCCCCAGGATCCATCATTGAAAAGTCGGTGGTGCTGACTTGCCAAGAAAAATATCCTTTGTGTGGACCGTCGTTGTTGCGGACAAAACGTTTTGAAAAGTTCCAGAGTTTGTCGAACGTCTCTTCGTGGTCTGTCAGCGCAGCGATGAACATGCCGTAACTCATGCCCTCGGAGCGGATGTCGTCGTGCCCGATGTCGATAATGTAACCCATGTCGTCGGAGGCTTCGAAATAGATTCGCTCGTCAATCGGGTCTCCTTCAAAAAGTTTGCTATAGGCATTCTGAATAAGCTGGTCCGCAAAATTGGGACCGTATCCAGCTTCAACAAATAAATCACGAGTCGAGTAACGTTGCAACATCATTATCACATCCAAAAAATTGTATCTATTATATGAATCAAAATAAATAAATTCGTATCTTTTTGTTGAGGTATTTATGTCAGATATATTGATTTTAGGTTATGGACCGGCTGGAATATCGGCTGCACTTTATGGTCTTCGTGCTGGACTTGATGTTCAGCTTGTCGGAAAAGATGCGGGTGCGCTTGCAAAAGCCCACAAAATTGAAAATTATTTTGGGCTAAAGGAGCCTCTTTCGGGGGCTGAACTTGCTGAAGTGGGTAAAAACCAGGCGTTAGCGCTTGGTGCAAAAATTGCGGATGACGAGGTGACTGACCTCATGTTTGACGGTCAGGGTTTTGTGGCGACGGGACTTGGCGGAACGTATCAAGGAAAAGTCTGCGTCATGGCGACGGGAGCTGCGCGCAAAAAACAGCCTTTACCAGGTATGGCCGAGATGGAAGGTCATGGCGTGAGCTATTGCGCTGTGTGCGATGCGTTCTTTTATCGTAAAAAGAATGTGGCGGTGCTTGGAACGGGCGAGTATGCGTTGCATGAGGCTAATGAACTTTTGTCTGTAGTCAATAGCGTGACTCTTTTGACGAACGGTGCTGATGTTACGGCGAAGTTCCCGGAAAGTGTTCATATAGAAACTCGCAAGATTGCTGGACTCAAGGGCTCCGGAAAGTTTGAAGGCGTGCAATTTGAAGACGGTGCGGAAACGACTTTTGATGGCATGTTCGTGGCGATGGGTAGTGCGAACGCGACGGATCTGGCTTTGAAGGCTGGCGCTGCGTTCGATGCCGGAAAGCTCGTGCTGGACAAGGATTTTCAGACAACGGTTCCGGGTCTTTTTGCTGCGGGCGATTGCACGGGTGGAACTCTCCAAATTGCAGTTGCTGTGGGCGAGGGCGCCGTTGCTGGCCTTGCCGCGATAAAGTATTTGAGGGAACATAAAGCTTAGACGAAAGAACGGACCTGCGGTCCTACAGACGAGAGACTAAAGGATGTTAGACCTTTTTCTCTCTCGTCTTTGCATAAACGCTAAAAGTGTGCCAATGAGTGTCGCGATGGCAAATATATTTGTCGATATGACCGAGTGTAGCTCTGTGAGACTCGGGACTTTAGTTCCGTTCATGGTTTATATTGATGAAATAGCCACCGATGTAACTTGCACATTCATAGAATTTTTAATTTAGTTATGAATGTAGCTGGGTACTTCGGACGCCATCTCGTCTCTCGTCTAAAATGCATCGTATTACTTTACTCACAAATCCTGACGTTTGCAATTTGCATTGCCCGCTGTGTTTCTTGAACCAGCGCTCTAATGGTCGTCGTGTATTTGGCATGGGCGAGATGCCTTTTGAAATTGCGCGGGGGGCGATTGAAAAGTATGCAGCCGTACGAGATGCTTCGGGGAGTCGCGAACTGCGCGAGGTTATCCCTTCGACGATGGGGGAGCCGTTACTCTATTCTCATTTTGATGAACTGCTTGAATTTTGTCGGGCAATTGAAATTCCGCTGAATTTGACGACGAACGGGACATTTCCCGGAAAGTGGGGGAGCGAAGCTGGAATGGAGTTGCTGTTGCGTTCGTGTAGCGATATCAAGGTAAGCTGTTTGGCTTCGGAACAGTTTGACGGCTGGAAAGCGAATGTCGAAAAGTTGGTTCGTGTACGCGATAGGTTGCGTGAGAAAACTGATTGCACGGGTGTTGTTGGGTTGAATGCTGAAACGGAATGCGCGGGAGTCGCAGAATCGAGAGTTGCGACGGTCTCGCTGCAAGTGACGCTGCATAAGAAGAATATGCAGAACGCGCCGGGGGTGATGTCGTGGGCTTCCGCGATAGGGATTGATCGGATTAAGTGGAACAAGGTGGTGTTCTTGAGCGTTGCGCCGGTAAAGTTGCGCAAGGAATACGAGCTTGGTGATGATGATGTTGCTTTGTTGCGGTCTCGACTGAAATCGTCTAAAGTGCGTTGCGAAGGGAGTCTGTTTTTTACGGACTGCCGCAACGGTAATTGTGCGATGGGGGGAGTGTGTGGTGAATCCTGTCCGTTTACAGATGAAGTTTGGGTTTGGCCTGACGGTCATGAGGACCATTGTCCTGATCCGGAAAGACGGTTTGGCGATAAAAATGGCTAGTGCTGTTTTGTAAATGTAGGGAATCGAGAATTTGCCAATTCTGGTGTTAGCCTTCGCTTGAAGGGGATGATCGGGAATCGTATTTTCGGTTGCGAGAAGGAATAGCGAGATAAGACAAAACCCTCACTTGCGTTTCGGCTTTTGCCCTCCGGGTTACGCCTTGCGGCGTAATCTCTAAATCGCCTGTAGTTCGCTTCGCTCTCGGGGCGATTTAGTCGAACTCACTTCGTGAGTTCTTCATCTCGTCAATGTTCAGATATAAAAAGAAAACCACCCTAGTGGGTGGTTTCTCTTTTTATCGGAATAGCGAGATTCGAACTCACGACCTCTTGCTCCCGAAGCAAGCGCTCTACCAGGCTGAGCTATATTCCGATTTGTTTTTGTCTTGACGGTTCGTCGTTGACGCGCACAATTATAGTTAATTTCGATTGACTTTTAAAGGGGTCAGGGCAAAAAAAGTGAAAATTTTTCGATTATTTTTTCTTTTTTGCGGGTTGCGGGTGCGGTTTGCCGATTTTCATAATGCTAGAGCCGGCGTTGTCGGGTTCAACCTTGTAAAATACGACTCTATTTTTCCATTCAGAACGGACTTTGCGGTCGATGATGCGCTTGACGTTTCCGTATTCCGGGTTACCACCACCATGAATCACGCGCAAAACGCTGAGACCTGCGATGAGCAAATCGTCGATGCGGCGCTCAACGGCTTCGGCGGCTTCTTCGGAGGTGAATCCGTGAAGGTCGATTTCATCTTCGGGGTTCGGGAGTTCCCAAGCGGCGGGGTTGCGGCGCATTTTCTTGCCACGGGTGGCACGCTGGGGTCTCGCCTCGGCTTCGGCTTCCGCCTGGATTTCGGCAAGTTCGTCTTTGTCTTGCATGGGGTGGTTCTTGATCCACTCTAATTGAAATTCTTCATCTGCATTTAAAGGCATTGTTATTCCTGCTTTTTAGTGAAATATAAAAAAAGCAACCTCAAATATGTTGAATTTCATAAACGGTAAAAGTGAGAAAATCTGTTAAATTAGAAAAAAGAAAAGAATCGTATTAGTACTATTTACTTTTAAATAAAGATAAAGACTTTTATCTTATAAAATTCCCGTGGTAATTCCAGCTCCACTGTTCGGGGTGTTCGGCTATCCATGTTTCGACTTCGTGCGCGATGGCGGTGACGAGCGCGCTTTCTGATGGCGTGGCATTTTTTACGCTGTGATCGTTTAATCTGGCGGATGTCTCGCGGCCATGTTGTATATCGAATTTAGGCGGATAGTAGCTCTCGAATCGAATGATAATGCGTTCCTGTTCGCTCCATGTGCGGAAGGTGACGATTCCTGCGCCCATTTCGTTTATTTTTTGCGGGAGTCGCAAGTATAGTGTGCTGGGGCGGCCGAATAGCGATACCGTGTTCCCTTTGGTGTGCTTGCCTTGATCGATGACCATGGCGAGAATGCCTTTGGTGCGGAAGAGTTCCCGGATCAGGCGACCTGTTTCATCGGGGTGGTATTCGGTGAGGTGCTTGTCGCTGCGGAGATTCTTGAGGACTTCGCGGAATGTTGTGTCGCCGACGGAGTCGGTGATGAGGTGGACGTGTTCGCTGTAGCGGCAAAGTGCGCGGTGCAAAAGCTCGAAGGCACCTTGGTGAATGCTGATGCCTGCGATGGGGGCGTTTTGATTGGCGCAATCTGCGATGGCATCGCGGATGATGTGTTCGTTTTCGTACACGATTCGTTTTTCAACGCTTTTGAAACGGGCGAGTCCGCGGTACGATTCTAGTGCGTTCCAAAAGATGCCACGGAATGTGTCGCGCGCATTTATTGTCGCAAGCGCATTTGGGTGCGGGCTTTTTATATCGCGCAGCATTTTGTTGGTGCCGTTGTTTTCTCTTGCCTCGTATTCCTTTGCTGCGGCCAAGTGCTTTTCCACACGCCCATACGCACGCTCCTTGTGGAGCGCCTTGTAAATCGGGAATACAACAGCGAAAAGAACAGCGTAAAACGCATCCGGCAAACGCAGCAGAATGTTGATTAGGAATTTGTACGTTATGACTTTTGCTCTGTGCATTCGCTATAAAAAGGAGATGCCCGCACAGTGGCGGGCATGACAAATCCTACTTCCTACCGCCTACTTCCTACAGTCTACTGCGCCGAAGGCGCTAATCCTCTTCAAATTCCAGGATGTTTCTTCCGAGTTCGCGATCGAAGATGCTCTGCTTGAGACCTTCGCCAGCGTAGCTGATGGTCGGCGAAATCTCGTACAACTTCTTCTCGTCAATCTTGACGTGCGCCTTGCGGAGCCATTCGCGGTGGAGCTTGCCAATCATGATGCGAGCTGTTTTCGGAGAATCGTTGCCTTCGGCATTCTTGACCGGGCTGAATTCTTCTTCGCGCACGACACCAAACGGGAGCATGGAGCCGAGCTGCGGGAAGGCGTCAAAGAGGAACTGCTCGAACTTGAAGCATTTTTCAATGCCGCAAACGGTCTTGCGTGCGGTATGCCACGGGAGCTTGCTTGTCTGCAACTTGCGAAGTCCGCTGATTTTAAACAAGTGAATCGCGATGTTGCCGCCGTCGAACGTGAGGCTGCCATCGGCGTTTGTCATGTCGCGGAAGTTTTCTGGAAGGTCGCTGTATTCGACAACGCCCGGCTTTTTGTTCTGGAAGGCGAAAATGCCGACTTTTTCGTTCGGGCCTGCTTTGTGCACGACCTTCGAGGCGCTGAGCGTGGTGCCTTTTTCGGCGAGGGCGCCAATGAATGCCGGGTCGCAAATGCGGCAGAGGGCGTTATCGACGCTATAGAGGAACACGTATTGTACGCCGCGTTCCACAAGCCAAGCGAGCGTTCCGCTCTGGGCAAGCGCGCGGAAGCAGCCGCCGTTTCCGTCTGGCACGAGAGCCAAGTGGTCTTCGCCGTCGCGGACAGCCTTGCCGTCTGCAGTGAGGGCGCAAATCGTTCCCTGCTGGAAGAAACGGATATCTTCGCGGTTTAATCCAAAGAAGTTGTTTTCACTGAAAAAGTTGACTGTCGCTTCGTGGTTCAGGGGGCTTGTCATGATGCACCATGGAATGGCGTGACCCACGCGGGCGCCCAAATTGCGCAAGCGTTCTGCCTGCAATTGGAACAAGCTCTTGTGGCTCGGAAGACCGATATCGAACATGCCCTTCGGACCATCGAAACCGAGACGAGAACCTTGACCGCCTGCCACGAGGAATGCGGCAACTTTGCCTTGACCGAGGAGAATTTCGCCCGTCTCTTTCCAGAATTCGTAACGGAGATCGTCGGTGGCGAGTTTCCATGGCATCGGTGTGAGGTCCGCAGAAACGTTGTCGCTCAAATTTGCGGCTGATTTTTCGGCATGCAAAGCCTTGAGTTCTTGCCAATCCTGGCTCAAAATATCGCGTTCCAAATTTGCGCGGGCATCACCCGTCAAAGATTCCAAATGTTGGGCCAGTTCTTGCTGACCTGCGGCGTTCAAAGTTTCGATAATATTCATGCGATGTAATATAATAAAAAGGAGATGCCCGCTCGGTGGCGGGCATGACAAGTTTTGTATTTGCGGTTGGGGCTTTCCTAGTAACTATTAACTGATAACTAGTAACTGCGGCGAAGCCGCAAACTATCTAATTCCGAAGAATACGACCATGCTGAAGATGAGAGCGAAGATGCTTACGAGGTGCATGCGCCACACAATCTTGGAGTTCATGAGCGGCTTGCTCGGGAAGCGACCGTCCCACTTCTTTTGGTAGTGGTGGTGGAGCGGGGCGCAAAGGAAGATGCGCTTGCCTGTGCCGGTCGTTTTCTTTGTAATCTTGAACCACGTAATTTGCATCAATACGGAGCATGCTTCAGCGATGATAATGATGCACACGATGGGGAGGAAAAGTCCTGCCTGCACCAAGATGAACATGATGCCGATGGCGGCTCCGAAGCCTACGGAACCCGCGTCACCCATATAGATTTCTGCCGGAGGGCTGTTGAACCACAGATAGGCGAGCAGTGCGCCAGCGATGGCGGTTGCAAGCGGGAAGAGTTCGTCGCAGCCGGGGAGGTACGGAACGCTCAGGTATTGGCTAAAGATGAAGTTACCGCTTACGTAAGCGACAAGGCCGACGAACACCATGCTAGTAAGAATCGGTACAGAAACGAGGCTATCGAGACCGTCCGTGAAGTTCGTTCCGTTGGCAGATGCGGCGATGACAAACGTCATGAAGGCAACGAAAATCCAGTTGGGGAGGTGAATCTGGAACACGTCAATCGGGCAGAACGGGATGGTCAAATCGCCCTTGAGTTCGGGGATGAACTTGTAGCAGAATACGGCAACGACAAAGCTAAACAAGAAGTAGAGGAAAAGTCTAAGAGAGCTGGAAATGCCATCCGCCTTGTCCATGTATTCGGCGGCTTTGAGCTTGCCCTGGTTCACGAGGCGCTTGGCGCGGACTTTCGCCATATCGTCGGTGGCGCCAACGGCGCTGAACAGTGTTAAAATCACAAGTGTCGAGATGGTGTAGCCGTTCATCTGGCAAACAAGCAATGAAACTACTTCAACGACAATCACGAGGAGGAGGCCGCCCATAATCGGAGGGGATTTTGTCTTTCCATCCTTGTCGAAATCGCTCGTGGCGTCCAGCCTCTGCAAGAAGCGAATGTACTTCGGCATGAAGAAGAGCACCAGGATGATGGAGAGCATGGCGGCAACGCCCGCACGGAAGAGACGACCGTCAAAAAGGTCAATGTTTGTTGTTTGATATAGCCAGTGGCAGAGCATGATTAGGGGGTAGGTAATAGGTGTTAGGTAGTAGGGGGTGAAAATTA
>JAEEGK010025230.1_pt1 | contig 12228 bp, 6 predicted proteins | sample 8958771 | NCBI WGS metagenome assembly JAEEGK01 (sample SAMN16246547, study PRJNA631951) | gut metagenome | biome: gut microbiome; feature: rumen; material: SC-attached | host: Bos | place: Iran: Karaj | collected 2018-10 | reverse complement strand
TGTCTGCGGGCTTGGCGGTGTTGGCGGCGCAGCAGCCGAACAGCTTGTCCGCGCAGGCATACAGAACCTTACAATCGTCGATGCCGACTGCGTTTCCGAAACCAACATCAACCGACAGCTAATTGCCACTCACGAAAATATCGGCAAACCCAAGGCTGATGAATTTGCCAAGCGTTTCCGCTCCATCAATCCCGACATAAACCTCACTGTGATAGGCGAATATCTCCGTGACGAATTTCTTGAATCAACGCTGAAAAATGGCAACTGGGACTTCGTTGTTGATGCCATCGACACGCTATCGCCAAAATTGCACCTGATGAGAATCTGTCACCAGAACGGCATTCCATCAGTAAGTTGTATGGGTTCGGGTGGAAAACGCAATCCGCAGTTAATTCAGATTGCCGACATATCAAAGACTTACAACTGCCGTCTTGCGCTGATGCTCCGCAAACGTCTACATAGGCTAGGCATATATAAAGGTATAACCGTTGTCTTTTCGCCAGAACTGGTTGATAAAAATGCCATTGTGGAGGAAGAAAGCATTAACAAGAAGTCGAATGTCGGCACAATCAGCTATATTCCAGTGGTTTTTGGCTGCATGTGCGCGTATGCATGCGTGGAATATTTGACGAAGGAGAATGACAAATAAAATATAGAACATAGTGATATGACAAACAAATCTGTACTTTACGTTTCGTACGACGGAATGACCGACAGCCTCGGACAATCGCAAGTTATCCCCTATCTCACCGTGCTTTCTAAAAACGGCTACGACATTCACATACTATCTGCAGAAAAGCCCGAAGCCTACACAAAACGCAAGGAATTCATAGGCAAACTTTTGTCCGACAACAATATACAATGGCATCCGATTCCATACACCAAGAAACCGCCAATAGTTTCCACCATAAAGGATGTATTTCGCATGAAACGCGAAGCGCGCCGTCTGCACAAGCAGTACAATTTCAGCATAATACATTGTCGCTCATACATTTCGGCATTCGTTGGCGTTTATATGAAACGTAAGTTCGGCACCAAGTTCATCTTCGATATGCGCGGTTTCTATGCCGACGAGCGCGTTGACGGAAAGCTCTGGAACCGCAGCAATCCGATTTACAACGCCGTTTACAAGTATTTCAAGCGCAAGGAACGGCTTTTCTTCACACAGGCCAACCACACCATAAGCCTCACCTACGCAGGCCGCGACATAATACACACCTTCGAAGGATTGGAAAATATACCTATCGAAGTCATCCCCTGCTGTGCAGACACCGAACTATTTGACTTCCACAAAATTGACTCAGCGAAAGTTGAGCAACAGCGCAAGGATCTCGGAATTGCCGAAAATGAATTTGTTGTAACCTACCTCGGATCTATCGGCACCTGGTACATGGCAGAGGAAATGATGCATTTCTTCAAGTTGCTGAAAGCAAGCAAACCAAATGCAAAATTCCTTTTCATTTCGCGCGACAATCCGCAGATAATCCACTCGTTGTGCGACAAGTACGGCATCAGTCACAGTGATGCGATTGTACACCCCGCCGACCGCGAAAATGTGCCTACAATGATTGCTGTTGGAAATGTGTCGCTGTTCTTCATAAAGCCAGTTTTCTCGAAGAAAGCCTCATCGCCTACCAAACTTGCTGAATTGCTGGGCATGGGAATGCCAGTAATCTGCAACGGCGATGTCGGCGACCTCGACAAGTTCATGCACGACACTCCTTTCGGTCTGATTACCAACAAGTTTGACGAAAAATCTCTGAAAGAACTCGTTTCGCAAATCGACTCACTCCAGAACCTCGACCGCGAATACCTGCGCAAAATATCACTTGACTTGTTCTCGCTGAAAATTGGTGCTGAACGGTACTTGAAAGTGTATGAAGGGCTGAAAGGCTAAAAGGCTGACAGGCTGGAAGGCGAAAAGCCAATTTCAAACAACTTCAAACAACCTCAAACAATTTCAAACAATCTCAAACAACATCAAACAACATCAAACAACATCAAACAATTTCAAACCATTTCAAACAATCTAAAATCGTACCTCGTAAATCAAAAATCGTAAATTATTCTTATTTTTGCATCAAATTTACTCATCGTGACAAAACGGCTTCTGCTCATAGTACACCATAGGCCCAACCGCTCGCCCGGACAGCGTTTCCGAATCGAACAGTTTTTGCCACGCCTCGAAAAAGCAGGCTACGAAGTCACATTCTCCAACATCATCAGCGAAAAGGACGACCGTACATTCTACTCGCACGGACATTACTTTGGAAAACTTATGTTCGTGATAAAGAGCTTCTTCCATAGAATGAAGGATGCGCGTCAAGCAAAAAATTATGACCTTGTGTTCGTCTATCGCGAGGCGTATATGCTAGGTACTACCATTTTCGAACGCAAGTTTGCAAAGAGCGGAGTACCAATGATTTTCGACTTTGATGACTCCATCTGGCTAAACGACACCAGCGAAGGCAACCAGAACCTCGCTTGGATGAAACACACCGAGAAAACCGATGATATTTGCAAAATTGCCACAATGGTAAGCGTTGGCAACCAATATCTTGCCGACTATGCAAAGCAATTCAACGACAATATTTTCATACTGCCAACGGTAATAAACACCAACTACCACAAGCCAACCGAGAAAAAGCCTCACAACGGCATTTGCATAGGCTGGACCGGTACGCAAACCACACTCAAGCACTACGAAACAGCTTTTTCGGTACTAAAACGCATAAAAGAAAAATATGGGGACAAGGTGTATTTCAAAGTGATAACAAACACCACCAATTGGCAAAGTGAAATTCCCGACACCAAAATCGTGCAATGGTCGGCTCAAAACGAAATCGACGAGCTTTGCGAGTTCGACATCGGCATTATGCCTCTGCCCGACGACAAGTGGAGCCGTGGAAAGTGCGGTTTCAAGGGACTGCAGTGCATGGCTCTGGAACTGCCGGTGGTAATGTCGCCAGTTGGTGTAAACAAAGAAATTATCGACGAAGGCAAGAACGGCTTCCTCGCCTCTACCGACGACGAGTGGGTGGAAAAATTGTCGGCACTCATTGATTCAGAACAACTTCGCCGCGAAATTGGCAAGAACGCCAGACAAACCGTCGAGGAACGCTTTTCGGTTACCGCTTGGGAAGACAAGGTGGTGGAAACTTTCGACGGACTGATAAAATAATCATTACGAAATTTTTCGTAACGAAAAATTTCGTAATTACAAACAACTGATTTACAAACATCAACAAAGGTAACCACAAATATTTTGTGTATTATAGATTATTTCAAGGCAAGATATTTCCAAAACATTTAACAACAAAACAACATTTTCCATCGTTAATAATTTCTAACTTTGCAAAAAATACGATAAGATGAAAAAGACATTCGCAATATTAGTAAGTATATTTATAATAGGTAGTAGCCTATTTGCTCAGACCGAACCTTTAAAGCAGTCGAAGAAGTTTGAACGCCTTCTCAACTACATCGATGCGATGTACGTTGATACTGCCGACATTGCCAAAATTACCGAAGTTGCAATCGTGAAGATGCTGCAGGAACTTGACCCGCACTCGGCATACATCAGTGCAGCTGATGTTGCGAAATCGAAGGAACAGCTCGACGGCAGTTTCGACGGAATTGGCGTACAGTTCCGTCTGATACAAGATACCATAGTAATACAGGATGTCATTTCGGGCGGTCCGTCGGAAAAGGTCGGACTAAAGTCGGGCGACCGCATCGTGAAGGTTGACGACGAGGTTGTTGCTGGCATAAAAATCGACAACGCTGGAGTTGCAAAGCGTCTGCGTGGCAAAAAGGGAACGAAAGTAACCGTTGGAATCCTACGTCAAGGCGAAAAAGACCTCATATACTTCGACATTATCCGCGACAAAATTCCAATTCACAGCGTTGATGCATTCTACACAGTTGGCGATGTAGGATACGTGAAGCTCAACAAGTTTGCTCGCACCACTGAAGCCGAAATGGACTCGGCATTCAGATATTTCACCCAAAAGAAGGTGAAAAACATTATCCTCGACCTTAGCGACAACACTGGCGGATACCTCGACCAGGCTGTAACACTTTGCAGCCGTTTCATCGAGCCAAACAAGTCAATAGTTTACACCAAGGGAGAAAAAATGCCTCGCTACGACTACAATTCAAAGGAAATGGAAGCAGAAAAGATTAATCGCAACGGAAAACTTGTTGTCATTATCAACGAAAACTCCGCATCGGCTAGTGAAATCACTTCAGGCGCAATACAGGATTGGGACAGAGGCGTTATCGTTGGTCGTCGCTCCTTTGGCAAAGGACTGGTACAGAGAGAAATGAACCTTACCGATGGTTCGATTGTCCGCCTGACGATTGCCCGCTACTACACCCCGTCGGGACGTTGCATACAGAAGCCGTACAGCAGCTACGAAGAATACAACAAGGACCTGCTCAACCGCTACAACCACGGCGAATACTACCACAAGGACAGCATCAAGTTCAACGACAGTCTGAAATACAACACCCTGAAGTACAAGCGCACAGTTTACGGCGGCGGTGGCGTTATGCCCGACGACTTTGTTCCGCTTGATACCACCTTGCGTTCCGACTACCATCTTGCATTGCAGCGCAAAAACATTTTCTTCCCGACCATTTCGGAATACATCGACAAGCACAAGGATGAACTGAAGAAGAAATACGTTGACGTTGAGGGCTTTGCAAAGAACTTTGAAGTTCCCGAAGACTTTATGAAAACCATGCTAGCAAAGGCCAAGGATGCAAAAATCAATGTCGATTCGCTACCCAAAGCCACACCAGCACAGGAAATCTATCTGAAGAATCACATCAAGTCGTCGATGGCAAGCGACATCTGGGGAAGTGCTGCATTCTGGGTAATTTTCAACCAGCAGGACCCAACCGTAAAACGCGCTTTCGAAATCATTAGCGACGACAAACTATACAACTCGCTGCTGAAGAAGAAATAAAGAGAATTTTATTTGGGGCTGAAGGCCTGAAGGCTCAAAGGCGAGAAGACTTATAGCCTTTTCTTCTTTTAGCCTTTTAGCCATTCATACATCACGCACGTGCAATGGCATCCCTTTCCGCACACAGGACACGAATAGCCCTTTGCAATACTGTCGGCATACCAATAATCTGAGATTTCGCGAGTGGGATGGAAACCATTCCTACGGAAAATCACATCCGAATTTACAATACCATCGTGTTTCCATAAAGGAGAAAAAATGCTTTTTGCACCAAGACCTTTCAGATAATCAACAGCCTTAGACACCAAAGCAGTACCTATCCCCTGACCAGAAAAATCCGGATTCACAGCCACAGTTCGCACATACGCTTTTCCGTCTTGCTCGACATACGACAAACAGAACCCGACACACTTGCGCGACTTGTCATCTTCAGCCACTAAGGTATAGCACCTAGACAAATCGTCAACAGTAATATAATTCTCACCGAGTTGCACATCGGCAGTTGCAATAATTTCATCAACATCGGCTGGTTGCATGTCGCGTATTACTATCATGGCTAACGATTTTGCGCAAACTTATAAAAATATTTGCAAAAATTCACATATTAACGTACCCGATATAGTTTTTTTATTATTTTTGTACCTTTGAATATTTACTTACCACATAAAAAAGAATAAAATGAGGATTTTTACATTTGTTGCAATTCTAATTATGCTTTCATTAACTGCCATGGCAAAGCATGTCGATATAGAAACAGCAAAGTCGGTAGCAGTAACATTTTGGGAAAATAATGTTCTAAAAAGCAAGATAAATAGATCTGGATACGAATTTTATGACATTACTGCGCAGACAGAATTTACGAACATATACATTTTCAACACAAACGAGGGATTTGTTATTGTTTCGGCAGATGATGTGGCAAAACCTATACTTGGATATTCGCAACAAGGTTCTTTCGATAATGAAAATATTCCCGAAAAAGCAAAAAAATGGCTTCGCAATTACAGCGATGAAATACAATATGCAATTGACAACAACATTGAAGCAGGAGAAGAAACCCGCGAAGCCTGGAACAAACTCCGCAACGGCATCGGACTTACCCCCAAAAGTACAAGGTCTGTTTCGCAATTGCTGACTACAACATGGAATCAAAGCCCATACTACAACGAACTATGTCCATTCGATGAAGAAGGAGGCGATCGTTCCGTAACTGGCTGCTCAGCCACAGCCATGGCACAGGTTATGAAATACTGGAACTGGCCAATACAAGGAACAGGCTCTCACTCATACTCATCAGAATATGGGACATTGTCGGCCAATTTTGGAAACACAACATACGACTGGGACAACATGCCCAACGCATTAACAGAAGAAAGTTCTAGCACCGAAATAAACGCAGTAGCAACTCTTATGTACCACTGCGGCGTATCTATCGAAATGTCGTATAGTGCATCAGGCAGCGGTGCATATACAATTAATTACTACGGCCAGCTTGATTATTGTTCCGAGAACGCCTTGCGTGATTTTTTCGGATACAGCAATGATCTGCACGGAGAGATTAGATCGTACCAATCCGAGGACGAATATGGAGAAACTCAAACATACGAAATTTACTCTTATAACGAATGGATAGAAATGCTAAAAGAAGACTTAGACGCATTACGGCCAGTCTTATACACAGGTCATGGCAACATTGGCGGACATGCTTTTGTATTCGATGGATACGACACCAACGACTTTTTTCATGTTAATTGGGGATGGGGAGGCTACGCCGACGGATATTTTTCTGTTGATGCACTAGAACCAGTTCCAGGAGGAATCGGTGGTGGCGACTATCTGTTCCACTCATCGCATACTGCTGTATTTGGAGTAATGCCTAACTACACAACACTAGCGGCAGCACCAAGAAACATGATAATAAATGCCGAAGGCAACACTGTCCAGTTTAACATTTACGCCAGCAACAGCCCAGAAAACTGCAACATAACATGCGACCAGACGTGGCTAACACTTTCAAACTACTCGGCACTAGGTTGGGGCGAAACGACAACAATCACTGCTACAATTGCCCCAAATACATCCGGAGCTACAAGAAACGCAACTATCACAATAACACAAGGCAGTTATACAACAACTATTTTAGTAACGCAGAAAGATGTACAATACACAATAACAGTGCTTTCGGATAACGCAGAACAAGGAGAGGTTTCGGGTGGAGGAACATTTGACGAAGGAACAGAAATAGAAATTTTGGCAACGGCATACAATGGCTATCAATTCTTAGCGTGGGATGACAACAACACCGACAATCCGCGAACAATAACTGTAACCGAAGATGCGACATACTCGGCTTCGTTCGTGGAAAATTCTGGCATAGAGAAAAATAATGTTTCTAAAATCTCCATCATTCCAAACCCTGCAAGCGACATGATATACATCACATCCTCTGAAACAATTTCTGGAATCGAGATTGTAAATGTGATGGGACAAGTGGTTTTTCAAATGGATGCGAATGAAGGCAATGCGATTTGTAATGTATCCGATTTATCAAACGGAATGTATTTTGTAAGAATCTACGGAAACGAAAGCAACTGTATTTTTATCAGAAAATTAATTAAGGAATAGTAACTAAAAACACAACAGCAAAAAGGCAGCCTTATGGTTGCCTTTTTTGTTTATTTTCATTGCTGCAAGAATCGTATATTTTATTTAACTTTGCAAAAAATTAAAATTTACAGTCATGGAAGGAAAACTTTACCTATATAACACTCTTTCGAGAATGAAGGAGGTATTCAAGCCAATAAAACCGCCATTCGTTGGAATGTACGTCTGCGGTCCTACAGTTTATGGAGATGCACATCTGGGACACGCACGTCCAGCAATCACCTTCGACCTTTTGTTCCGCACGCTCATGGCTTTGGGCTACAAGGTTCGCTATGTGCGCAACATTACCGACGTTGGTCACCTCGAACACGATGCCGACGAAGGAGAAGACAAGATTGCAAAGAAGGCTCGTCTCGAACAGCTTGAGCCAATGGAAGTTGCACAGTACTACACCAACCGCTACCATCACGCAATGGAGAAGTTGAATGTACTTCCACCAAGCATCGAGCCGCACGCATCGGGACATATACCCGAGCAAATCAAGTTCGTGGAAAAGATTCTCGAAGCTGGCTACGCATACGTAAGCGAAGGTTCGGTTTACTTCGATGTGGAAAAGTACAACAAGGATTTCCACTACGGCAAACTTTCGGGACGCAACATCGAGGAACTTCTCGAAACTACCCGCGAACTCGACGGTCAGAGCGAAAAGCGCCGCAGCGTGGACTTTGCATTGTGGAAAAAGGCAGCCCCAGAACACATCATGCGCTGGGAATCACCTTGGAGCGACGGTTTCCCCGGCTGGCACATGGAATGCTCGGCAATGGGAACCAAGTATTTGGGCGAAGAATTCGACATACACGGCGGCGGCATGGACTTGATGTTCCCCCACCACGAATGCGAAATTGCACAATCGACAGCAGCACTCGGACACGAATCGGTTCACTACTGGGTTCACAACAACATGATTACCATTGACGGACAGAAGATGGGCAAGTCGTTGGGCAACTTCATCACGCTTGACGAATTTTTCAACGGCACATCGCACAAGAACGCCGAAGGCAAGGAACTGATAGAGAAGGCTTATTCGCCAATGACAATCAGATTCTTCATCTTGCAGGCACATTACCGCGGAACACTCGATTTCTCGAACGAAGCACTGCAGTCGGCCGAAAAGGGCCTTGCTAGGCTTATGGAAGCATACGCACGTCTCGGAAAACTTACCGCATCGGACACATCAACTGTGGATGTCAAGGATTTGCGCAAGAAGTGCGAAGAAGCACTACTCGACGACCTCAACACACCGATTGTTATTTCGCACCTCTTCGATGCCACAAAGGCAATAAACACCGTAGCCGACGGCAAGGGCACAATCTCGAAGGAAGACCTCGAGGAACTGCGCAGTACGTTCAAGCTGTTTGTAGAGGACATTCTTGGTCTGCAAGTTGCCGATAGCGGCGACAACGGCAAAATAGACGCATACAAGAAAGCCGTCGACCTCCTCCTGAACATCCGCCTCGAAGCCAAGCAGAACAAGGACTGGGCAACCAGCGACAAGATTCGCAACGAGCTCACCGCCTTGGGCTTCAACATCAAGGACAAGAAGGACGGATTCGAATGGGATTTGTAAAAGGCGAAAAGGCCAGCTGGCGAAAAAGCTAGCAGACCAAAAGCGACGCACTGCAAGCCTACAAAACACAAACAAACGCCTAAAAAACAAAATAAATTTAAAATTATACGGACGCAATTCGTTGCGTCCCTTTCAAAAAATAAATAATATGAAGAAACTTATACCTATCGTTTTACTCGCACTTTTATGCAATATTGCTTTCGCACAGCAAGACACCACAGCCATTTTCAAGAAGTTTCAGGAACAAATGAACGATGCCGACTATCAAGGATTGTTCGGCGATTTCGATGAAGCTGTAAAATTGTACGACAAGGCAATCGCCACCGCCAAGAGCGTCAACAACGGTTACAATATGCATTATGTTGATGCATTACTCTCTGTTGGCGACATGTTTTACTTTGTAGGAGACAACCCTACCGCATTGAAATACTTTTTGCCGGCATTGGAAGTTATTGAAAAACTTCTTGGGAAAGACCATCCCAAATATGCAGAAACACTGGAGCCTATCGCATTCTCATACTACCAATACAAGGAATACCAGACTGCCCTGAAATATTACAATGAGTTGCTGGATATATATAAGAAAAACATCGGCACAAAAAATCTTGAGTATGCGGAGACATTACACTACATTGGCAGAATATACCTCGAAATGGACAATTACAAGGATGGATTGACTTATTTGCTGCAGTATGCTAACATTCAGAAGAAAACTCTTGGCAAAAAGGAATCAACTGTAGCACAGATATTTGATAGTCCAGAGTTGAAAGAATTACTACAAACTGATAGCAAAACCCCTACGCAAGATCCTGATTATGCAACAACACTAGACGAAATTGCTTATGCATGCAATGGTTTGGGCGACTATAGAAGCGCATTGAAATTCTATAAGCAATCGATGGATATAAGGAAAAAAGTATTGGGAGTTGACAATCCTAACTACGCTACGTCTCTTAGCAATATGGGTATTGCATATTTCTACTTAGGAGACTACAAGAATTCATTGAAGTATTTCTTGCAGGCATTGGAGATGAGAGAAAAGGATAAACGATACAGTGACTTTGCATACGCGCCCCTACTTAATGATATAGGTTCTATATATAGAGAAGCAGGCGACTTCCAGAATGCATTGAAATATACTATGAAATCGCTCGAAATAAGACAGCAGATGCTCGATCACCATATAGCCATTAAACATCCGGACGTAACGCTTGGAGACTCGTATCGCGATGCAATTTCAAGGTCGTACAACAATCTTGGCATAATATACAGCGGCATGGGCGACTACAAAACAGCCTTCAAATATTATTCGCTGGCTCTGGAAATCATGAAACAAAAATCAATTCAAACAGATGAAGATATTAGCTATGCGACTTCGGTTGACAATTTAGGCAGCTGTTACCAAAACCTGGAAGACTATAAGAATGCAATAATATGCTATAAAAAGGCTATGGAAATCAGAAAACGAATTCAAGGCGAGGAACATCCCGACTATGCATATTCGCTAAGCCATATCGGAACCATTTACAGGTTAACGAAAGATTACCAGAACGCCTTGAAATATCATACCCAGGCCTTGGAAATAAGGAAAAAGGTCTTTGGCACAAAACATCCAGACTATTCTTCATCACTAGCACATTTGGGTAACATTTACGACGACATGGGCGACTACCAGAATGCACTGAAATACCATAAGCAGGCTATGGAAATCTACAAGAAGGTTTATGGTGAAAAACATACATATTATGCTGTTTCGCTCAGCAATATCGGCTTCGTTTACAACAATATGGGCGACTACCAGAATGCAATAAAGACAAACAAGCTCGCTACCGAAATTCACAAGGACAACCTGATAAGGAACTTTTCGTTCATGACCGCACACGAACGCGAAGCATACTGGGACGAAATGAACGACCTCTTCACACGAAATATCCAATATATGTCGCATCTGCCTAATGATACGATGGCAACAACGACAGCATACAACACCGAAATCATCGCAAAAGGTCTTCTGCTTGCTTCCGAAATAAACATCGCCAACGTAATAATGGAGAGTGGCAACCAGTCGCTTATTGACGAGTTCGAAAACCTAAAAGACATGCACCTCCAGCTCAACAAGGAACTGGAACGTCCAGTTGACGAACGTGTTTACAACTGCGATTCGCTCGAAGACGAAATCAAGAAAATAGAAAGGCATGTCATGGAATCGTGCAAGGAGTTCGGCGATGTAACCAATTTCCTGAACATCGACTGGAAAACAATACAGAACTCGATGAAGAATAACGATGTCGCAATCGAATTTGCCAACTATAAGGAAAGCGACACAACCAAATTTGTAGCCCTTGTTCTTACAAAAGATATGAATGCTCCAGTATGCGTTCCTTTGTTCACAGAGAATGATATCCAGAAACTGCAACGCGGAGTTGCTCCATCAAAAGAAGAAACGCCAAAGGAAGATGAAAATCGTGGCGCATTCGGAGTTTCGTCGAAACGACAGGGAATCTACGAATCTACCGGACTTTACAACATACTATGGAAGCCATTGGAAAAATACTTCCCCGAAAATCCGCGTATATACTTTGCTCCATCGGGAATGTTGCATCAGGTGGCTATTGAGTATGCACCTACAGGCGATGGCAAGCTAATTTCCGACAAATACGAAATTTATCGTGTATCATCGACACGCTTCCTTGCATTGGACTATATGCCGAAGCAGCTGAAAAGCACAGTCCTGTATGGTGGTGTTTACTACGATAGCGACACTACCACAATGAAAAAGGAAAGCAAACGCTACTCTACACGCAATACTGGTTATTCGTCGTTTGCCGCCTTTAACGCAGGCGAAGAACGAGGAAGCCTCAACTATCTGCCTGGCACCAAGACCGAAGTCGAAGACATCATAGGAAAACTGAAGAAGAACAAGATAAAGACTACCCTCTACGAAGGCTCGCAAGCCAACGAAGAATCGTTCAAGGCTCTGTCAGATAGCGACATACCAACACTTCATATTGCAACCCACGGTTT
>JAEEGK010025225.1_pt1 | contig 12229 bp, 9 predicted proteins | sample 8958771 | NCBI WGS metagenome assembly JAEEGK01 (sample SAMN16246547, study PRJNA631951) | gut metagenome | biome: gut microbiome; feature: rumen; material: SC-attached | host: Bos | place: Iran: Karaj | collected 2018-10 | reverse complement strand
GTGCGTGCGGTTCCAGGCCCCTGCGCGATGATTACCGCGCTTGTTTCGAGCGGCATGCCCACAGACCACTTCACGTTCCAGTACTTTTCGCCCAAGAAGAGCGCCCAGCGCATCCACCTGCTCGAGAAGCTGAAGGACGAAGAGGCGACGCAGATTTTTTACGCGAGCCCGCACAACATCGACAAGTTCGTCGAGGAAATCGGCCAGGTTTTCGGCGAAATCAAGATTGCGCTGATGCGCGAACTCACCAAGAAGTTCGAGGAACACCTGATTGGCACGCCGGCCGAGATTACGGCGCACTTCAAGGCGCACCCGCCCAAGGGCGAATTCGTGCTGATATTCAACCCGAAAGACAAGAGCGGACTGTAAAAACGTATGATGGACAAAATTAAGAATTTACTTGGTTCGCTCCCGAAAATTTACTGGATTTATTTCGCAGCTCTTTTTATAGCGGAACTTGTCGCGTTCGCGCTCCGGCCCAACGAACCGGGGCTATACTCGAACCCCGTGCACTTCGCGCCGCTCGCCATCGCGCTCGGGTTCCTGTTCACGCGCGAGGCCCGCAAGAACTTCCGCCGCCACATATACACCTACGGCATATTGCAGTTTGCATTCCTCGCCCTCGATTACACCCTCGGGGATTCTACCGGAGTGGGGCATGCTGGCCTGTACCAGATAGCGACCCTCGCCCTCCCGCTGTTTATCTTCTGGCTCGTGCTTTTCGCCCGCTGGAACGTGGCCCGCATCCGCGAGTTCGATTCCCGCAGGGCGCTTCTCCTGAGCGGTATCGCCTGGGGGCTTTTCGCATTCGCCTTCCCGCCTCTCCCGCTCGGGCCCGCCGCCCTCCTGCTTCTCGTGCCCTGGTTCATGGTGCTTGACCGCTACAACAGGAACACCGCGATATTCGCGACGTTCTGGTCGGGAATGATTTACAACACGGTGAACTACTACTGGATTTACAACGTGATGAACGTGGATTCCGCGCCCTCCGGCCTAATCTGCCTCGGTGTGTTCCTGCTCATCGCATTCTTCAGCGCGTACAGCGTGTTCGCCGCGTTCATCTACACGCTCGCAAAGAACATCAAGTTCGGCGGCCGCGCCTGGCTGCTCGCACTATACCCCATATTCTACGCGGGTCTCGAGATGACGCGCACCCGCGGGGATTTCGCCTTCCCGTGGAGCCACCTCGGCTACGTTTTCGGGAACACGCTCGAATCCCTGCAGGCGCTCTCCGTCATCGGCATCTTCGGGTACACGGCCCTCATCATCGCATCGAACATGATAGTCGCGAAGGCCATCGAAAGCCCGTGGACGCGCAACAGGCGCGACGTTCTCGCGAAACTCCCGCTGGCCGTGCCCGCACTGATATTCGCAGCCCTCCTGGTACACGGGAACGTGGTGCTCAGCAAGCCCGAGGCGCAGCCCTTCTACGGCGCAGAAGCCCCCGAAACGCCCCTGATGGCGATGATCCAGCCGAGCATCGAGCAGGGAGAAAAATGGAGCAAGGCTCGGTTCGATTCCATTACCGCAAAGACATTTGGCATGGTGAACGACAGTGTAACCGCGGGGACAAACCTTATCATCCTCGCCGAGACCGCCGTCCCTGACCACATCCGCAGGCAACCCGCGACAATCCGGGCGCTGCACAAGCTCGCGGAGCGCCACAACGCATCAGTTCTCACGGGAGCGCTCGATTTCAAGCGCAACGGCCCCGAGAGCCCGCGCAAGTACGACATCTACAACGCGTCTTTCCTGTTCACGCCCGAAGATTCCCATTCTTACCAACGCTACATCAAGAAGCACCTCGTGCCCTTCAGCGAGCGCATTCCCTTCGACGACATCTTCCCCATCCTCAACTACGTGGACCTGGGCGAGGGCGACTTCGTGCCCGGCAAGGAGACTCCCGTGTACGAGCCGTTCAAGTGGACGCCCTTCATCTGCTACGACGCCATCTTCGGCGACCTCGTGCGCGAAGCAATCAACGCTGGCTCGCTCCTGATGGTGAACATCACGAACGACGGCTGGTTCGGCAGGAGCACCGCCCCCTACCAGCACCTGAACCTGGTTCGCTACCGCGCCATCGAGAACGGCATGCCCACCGCAAGGCTTGCAAACAGCGGCGTCACGGCATTCATCGACCAATACGGACATTTCGACAAGAACACCGAAATCTTTACCGACCGCGTAGTCTCGCGCAAGATGCAGCTCAAGACCCGCGACACGCCCTACCAGCACTACGGTGACAGCGTAGAGACCGCTCTACTGTGGTTCTTCCTGTTGTACCTAATCGCCGTAGCCTCTATGACCCTCCGAAATACGGTACGTTCCGGCAACCGCAAGTGAAAACTTAAATAAACGGGACGTTTTAGCCCAACCGGACTTTTCTTCCCGCTTTTTGCAGAACGGTTCTTATTATTTTTTAGAAAAAAACTGCGTTTTTAGCCCGTATTTATCTATTTCCCTTCTTGAGAGAATGTTTGGCACGCTTTTTGCGACACCTAAAACAGAAAAACAAAACTGAAAAGTAAAAAGCGTAAAACCAATAACCAAAGAGGTGTATGATGAAAACCAAACTGATTCCCGTACTGGCACTGTCTATCATGGGTGTCTTTGCGACAACGTCTTTCGCTCAGGACGAAGTTGTCCCGGCATCGGACGAAAGCGTTGCCGAAGAAGTCGTTTCTACAGACAAGGCCGACCCCAGGGCTGACCGCGCCAAGGAACGCTTCGAACGCAAGGACGCCAAGAAGGCAGAAATTGCAAACCACAAGGCCGAAATGAAGGCCCTGAAGGAAGAACGTGCAGCAGCCCGTGCCGAACGCAAGGAAGCCAAGAAAGCCGAAATTGCAAGCCACAAGGCCGAAATGAAGGCTTTGAAGGAAGAACGTGCTGCGGCCCGCGCCGAACGCAAGGAAGCCAAGAGGGCCGAAAAGGAAGCCCGCAAGGCGAACCGAGTCAAGGGCCACTCGTAATATTCCTGCCGAAAGAAAACCCTAAGGGACGCGATCCGATTCGCGTCCTTTTATATTTCCCAGCTGACGCCCGCCTTGAATTCGGTAAAGAACGTCCGTTTGGGTTCCGTAAAGTACTTGTATTTTTTCGGTATCGCGAAGAACAGCCTATAGAACTGTTCCGCCCCCGCATACACTCCGAACACGCAGGGTTTCCAGGACAAAGTAACCGCCCAGGAACCGCTGAGTTTTTCGACCTTCTCGTACTTGTTATCCGGGCCGTCCACTACATACCCGTAAAACAAGTTCGCTTTCGCATCTATCGATATCTCTGTCTTGAACCTATACGAAAGGGACGGATTGAACGACGGACCGAACCACTTGAGCCAATACGGCGTGCTGATGGAATCGGCCTCGAAACGCGCACCCGCGAAAACGGAAGCCTTCCATCCGTATTTCACGTAACGACGCCACGAGACATAGGCCGCCGCGTACAGGGGGCCATCGAGATTTTCGTAGCCCCAAAGGGAGATGCCCAGCTTGTGCGTCCCCAGATGCACGGGCTGAAACTCGAACATGGCGTAGAATTCGGGAACCCAGTCATCGACTTCAGAAACATTGAAGTTCGCCCCGACATCCAGGGCCAGGGACTTGCCGACAAGGCCATACCCCACCCCGAGCGAAGATTCCCACGCACTCGTATCCAGCGAACGCAAGTCATCCTTGTCTACAAACCAGCCTCCCGACACGCTAAGGTCAAAGGAATGACTCCAGTTCCACGAATCGTACTCCAGCGATGCCGTCGCCGCAGTAGCTATTTCGCTACCGAACTCGCTCCCGGAAATTCCGCGGCTCTTGTAAAGCAGCCCGACATAACCCAGCCGGCCCGACGAATGGAATTCCCAGGAATTGGAGAAGAGCGCCTCGTTGTAGTCATCGATGATTTCCTGGAGTTCCGCCGTATAGGGGCCACCCGCAGTCACGGCAGAATCAAAGAGAGCAAGAGCCCGCGTGATATCGCCGGCCTCTTCCGCCTTCAATGCACGGTAGTAGAGTTCCCCCTGGGTTTCCTCGTCTGCAAGAGAAAGGCCCGCAAGGAAAAACAACAAGCAACAAACAACCACACGACACCGCATAACCACCAGTAAATATACCTAAAAAAGCGGCACAGAGTACATTCGCCGCATCACAATATTTTCGCAAACTTTGCCCAAATGTGCAGTCAATTTTACTATATTTGGCGCGATGGATTTTGGAACACGCGTAAATACCTGGTGGAGCCGCAAGTGGCTCGACACGCTCCTGGAATCGGCCGACGAGCAGGCCGTGAAGCAGGGGCTAAAGTTCGTGGAACGCGGACAGGTAACGAGCATCGACATCATCGACAACCGCGTGATTTCCGTAGTGAAGGGCCCGAACGGCGGCGTCCACAACAACTACATCGTGTTCCCGAAGTTCAAGGACGAGAAGGCCGATGTGTTCATGAACCTGCTGATGCAGCAGCCCGCCGAGATGCTCGCGCTCAAGAACGGGGCTATGAACCCGCCGCTCGAACTTTTGCTCGCCAAGAGCGGGCTCACGCTTTTCGACAGCATCGCCGACGTGAAGATGGGCTGCGACTGCCGCGACCCGGTGCCCTGCAAGTACATCGTGGCGACCTTCGTGAAGATTGCCGAACAGGCAGATTCGAGCCCCAACCTGCTGTTCAAGCTGCACGGGCTCGACCTGGAAGCCTACCGCGAGCACCACACGCTGGAAGCGAACCTCGAGGCCCCGCAGGAACAGAAAATCGTGCGCGCCCTGGGCGGCAAAAGCAAGATTTTTGAACAGGCGGTAGACAACCGGCTCGACTTCGCCGAGGATTCCAGCGACAGCCTGTTTGCAAACTCGCAGGCTTCCGTAACCCGCACGCCCCGGCAGATACTGCCGCAATTCGATTTCGATTCCTGGAAGGACTACTCGCGCATACTGCCCGCGATGCTGCCGAACTACCCCAAGTTCTGCCCCGCCGGGAACTTCCGCAAGAGCTTTACCGACGAGCTGGAAGGCTGCCGCAAATTCTTCGCGAACTACGAGAACTTCGACCAGTTCCTGGAGCACTACCGCGTAAACAACTCCAAGACGTTTATCGCCGAGAACGAGGCCCTGCGCATCTACCACAAGAACGGCTGGCGCTGGCATTTCGACCACCTGAACGAAGGCGGGAACGTCATCGAGACGGGCCTCAGCGTGCCCCAGGTGATGGGAGCCGTGAGCTGGCTCGGGGGCCGCAACCTCTCCTGGCACCACTACACGGCATGCTACCTGTTCCTGCTACTGAAGGTGGCGTTCCACCTGGTACGCACGGGCGCCATCTACCCGCAGGTCTTCTGGACGCACAAGGATGTCGCGCAGGTGCGCTGGCTCCCCGCCGAAATGCTGCCCGATATTCTCGGGATTGTCGCGGACCTCGAGGCGGCCGCCCCGCAAAAGTTCGCGTTTACCGCCCGCGAAGAGGAATTCGTGGAAATGGCGGAACCCGCAGAACAGGTGCTCTCGCTGTTTATTTCGCAGCTGCTGCGGTTCGCGCACACGTACAAGCCCGCGCTCAAGACAAACCACGGGAACCTGCTCTCGTTCTTCTTCACGTGCGTCTCGGGCAGGCTCGCAGGCAACATGCTCTCCGTACCGGCGGGCATCCAGAAGTGGTTCTCCGTCTATTCGAGTCTCGATTTCCGCACGCAACTGCTATTCAAGTGCTACGAGAGCGGCGAGCAGGTCGCACTCGAAGTTTTCGTCATCGATACGGACAAACTCACACCCCTTTCTACTTTATTCGAAGAAAACGACGCGCGTCTGCTTTCAATCCTGAACATCCTGAACGGCATAGCAGATTCGTTCAAGCCGATGGGTACCTACATCGAGAACCGTGCGGCCTCCCCCATCATGATGCAGGGAGCCGTACTGCTCCAGTTTTTACAGGATTGCCTCAAGAAACTCGAAATTTTCGGCATCAAGACCGAAATCCCCAAGAACCTGATGAACGTGGGCAAGCCCAAGCCCAAGATTCGCCTGCAGGGCAGCATGAGCTTCGGCGCGTTTACCGCGAACGACCTGCTCGATTTTGACTGGGAAGTGGCGATTGGCGACGAGAACGTGTCGGCGGAAGAATTCCTAGAACTTGCCGAGAATGCGGACGGACTATTAAAATACAAGTCGCAGTATGTGGAGGTGAGCGCCGAGGACCTGCAACGCATCCGCGAACAGATTGAAGGCCGTGCGAAAGGCGCGAAAGGCCCCGATGCGGGCACGGAAGGCTCTGCGGGTAAGGACAGCGCGGGTTCCGCCGCAGGTGATGAAAGCGCGGACAGCGAAAATGCAGACGACGCCCCGGTCATCACGCAAGCGAAACTCGTGCAGGCATGCTTCACCGGGGAATGCGACGGCATCCCGGTCGACATGGCGGGCGAATTCAAGCAGCAGTTCGATTCCTGGCGCAGCGAAACCGAAGTCGCCCTCCCCGAGCACCTGAACGCGACCATGCGCCCCTACCAGGTGCGCGGCTACTCGTGGATGTACAAGAACCTCGAAATCGGTTTCGGTTGCATCCTCGCCGACGACATGGGCCTCGGAAAGACCCTCCAGGTCATCGCGTTCCTCCTCAAGATGCACGAAGAAGGCAAACTCGCCGAGAAGAAGGCGCTCGTGGTATTGCCCGCGGGCCTACTGTGCAACTGGCAGGTCGAAATCAAGAAGTTCGCGCCAGACCTCACGTTCTTCGCCTACCACGGCGGAAGCCGCGACCTCGAGAAATTCCACGCCGACGTGCTGCTCACCACCTACGCCACGTTCCGCAAGGACTTTGACGAACTGAACGAACGCGAATGGCAGGTAATCGTCATCGACGAAGCGCAGAACATCAAGAACGCCGACAGCGAGCAGAGCAGGCTATTGCGCCGCATGCGCGCCCCCATGAAAATCGCAATGAGCGGCACCCCCGTCGAGAATCGCCTCATGGAATTCTGGACCATCATGGATTTTGCGAACCGCGGGTTCTTCCCGAGCGCGGCCGAGTTCCGCGAAAAGTTCGAAACGCCCATCCAGAAAATGGGCAACGAGAAGGTGGCAGAAACGTTCCGCAAGATTACGGCACCCTTCATGCTGCGCCGCCTCAAGACAGACAAGAGCATCATCAGCGACTTGCCCGACAAGATTATCCAGGACGAATACGCCGAACTCACCAAGCCGCAGGCCGCACTGTACCAGAAGACGCTCGAGCACTTTATGCAGGAACTCGAGATGGAACAGGCGCTGAGCGAGAAGGCGAACGACGCGCACGCGCTATTCAAGCGCAAGGGAATCATCTTGCAGATGATTCTCGCTCTCAAGCAAATTTGCAACCACCCCGCAACATTCCTGAAGGGATTAGACGAGAGACGAGAGACGAAAGACGAAAGGGACAATGCCGAAAATCGTCATCCTGACGACCAACGGGAGGAAGGATCTAGGGACACAACTCCCCCGCCAATGAGTTCCGGCAAGTTGCAGATGCTCCTCGACCTGCTCACCTCCATTCAGGAACAAGGCGAAAAGACGCTCATCTTCACGCAGTTCGCCGAAATGGGATTCCTGCTCGAAAAGACCATCACGGAGGAACTCGGGCTCCGCACGCACTTCTACCACGGCGGATGCACGCAGACGCAGCGCACCTCCATGATCGAGGACTTCCAGAAGAACCCCGAATGCAAGGTGCTCATCCTCTCGCTCAAGGCGGGCGGCACAGGCCTCAACCTCACCGCCGCATCGCAGGTCATCCATTACGACTTGTGGTGGAACCCCGCCATCGAAGCGCAGGCCACCGACCGCGCCTTCCGTATCGGGCAAACACGCAACGTGCAGGTCCACAGGTTCATCACCAAGGGAACGTTCGAAGAAAAAATCAACGCGCTTCTCGAGACAAAGAAGTCCATCGCGAACATGACCGTGAGCGCGGGCGAAACCTGGCTCGCCGACATGGACGACAAGCAACTCGGCGAAGTCTTCGGCCTCGACAACACGATTGTGTAGAAGCCTTCAGCACTTAACGCAAAAGGCCGCCGGAGCGACCCTTTTTAATCATTTCATTTTACGCTTTTGAGAAGCCATCCTTCGTATTTTTTCTTCACTTGGATTATTTTATTCATGTTGAATTATTTCATCTCCCTATAATTTTCCCGAAAATATTCAATTTTCATCATATAGTTTTTCAATTCAGGAACCTGCTTAATCGGAAAAAGTTTTTTTTGGGTATGATCGTAAAAGTCTGAAAAACGATGAATAAACACGTACTGGTTATTAAACTCCAACAAACCTACAAAGCGTAGACAAAATGTTTCGTCAACCTTTTTTCCCAAATTATCATTAAAAGTGGTTTGACATAAAGAATCAGGGATTTCATATTTATACCACTTTGCTGTATAACCACGTTGTTGGACGCGATCTTCTCCACGAATAATAGAATCGGCATAACTTAATGGAGGTTCAAAACAAGCACGTCCAAATGATCCATAAACTTTATGATGAATAAACAGATTACATCCCGCATATAAGTTTAATGGCAACAGCATCAAAAGATAAAAGGACATTTTCATAAAAGTCATTACCTTTCATCAGAATGATTAACAATTTTAGAATTACCATCATGAAGTTGTGCAATAATGGAGGAGGATTTTCCATTATTTAAATATTGTATTGCCCTTGCAAATTCAGCTTTAAACTCAGGGGAAGACCCTGGAGCAAAAAGCAAAACATTCCCGTCATCATCCACTCCATTTATCGGATTCACGCCATTACCCGCATACAGATACGGGCTGGCAAATTGCCTCATCGGGTCCACGGACGTCCACATTCCAAGCATCGGGTCAAGGTAACGGGCGCCGAAGTAGTCAAGTTCAGTTTCGTCATCCCTTTCCTTCCCCGTGAAATTCTCCGTCACCTTGTCGGAGGGTTCCGCGAGGCTGACCTGCTCGCCGAAGGCGCGGTAGTCGTAGGCTGCAATCGGGGACCCCACATCGGCGGCATCCGTCCAGGAGTAGCCCTGCGTGCCGTACATGCCGCTATAAATCACATTTTTGCAACAGATTCCTTGCTTTATCATCATTCATTGAATTCAACAATTCTGCAATATCTTTTTTTTCAGCCAATTTTCCATTCCATTCAAAATTACAGGAGCCGTCAATATAAAAAGAGCCCTTATACACATCATCCATATAGCAATCGGCAAGAAATTGATACTTTCCATCCTTTTCAAAAAATTTGTTTTCAGCAACAGAATCTAGCTCTGCCATTCTAACCAGCGTCAACAAATTGCTCAATGGGCGATTCCGCAATTTTGCAATACTTTCACCATCGGACATACCCGCATCAGACACAAACGCATTGCATAAATACTCCCTATTATAGCTATGAATCCGAGCCGAACGGATGATACTTTCACTAATAGACGAATCCATAATCTCGGGATAATAACTAAATTCAAGAAATTCAGGGTGACGGCTTTCTTTATGAGGAGAATGTTGTATAATGGAAAAAAGAACAACTATTCGCTTTTGAACGAATTTGCCATTCAAAGCAACAGTCGTATCTATTCTGGCAATTTCCTGAAACTCATAAATATCTTTCTGTTCCCCAAGGACGCCATGCTGCGTATGCATGCCTCCATAAAAAGACATAACCTGCTTACCCAAAGAATCTTTTACATTATATACGTAATATTCAAAATTAGAATCCAACTCAACAGACAAATTATTAGGCAATTCAATATGAAAAAATTTAGCATTAAAATTATACTTTTCTGCAGAAACAGATTCATCTTTCTCTTTTGAACAAGATGTCAAAAAAGCGATTCCGCAAAGAAATATAAGCAAATAAATCTTATTCTCTTTCATATATAAAATTTCCATCAGAACCATTTTTAGAGTTAGGAATCCACAATTCTTCTATCTGCTCAGGCTTTATACCCGATTGTCCTGTAACACCCATTATATTATCGCCGTAACCTTCGTAGGGCAAGCCAGTGTCGGGATCATATTTATCCTCTAGGCCCATTAAATGACCAAATTCATGTTCAATATGAAAATCTCCATACTTACCATTAATGTTAATATCAGCCAATCCCTCACGGCCTATATGAGCACAAGAGCCTCTATCACAAATAGAGCTATTTTCATTTAAAAGATTTACTTGATTTACACCTGATGGATCGCCCCCATTAGCTCCTTGGGGAAGAGAAACAACCGTTGTCGACACACTATATTTGCCAAATTGTCCTGAATAACGCGAAGATACTCTTTGTTGCACACGTGCAATATTTTCTGGCGTAGCAGCATTTCCTCCAAAAATTACCGGTAATATTACATTTACATTATTACCATTTTTGTAAATCACAGCAGCATTCCCATCCGGATCAACTGCATTCACCGGATTCACGCCATTACCCGCATACAGATACGGGCTTGAGAATTGTCTAGCCGGGTCCACGCTGGTCCACATTCCTAGCATCGGGTCGAGGTAACGCGCTCCGAAGTAGTCCAGAGAATTTCGTACATATTGAGCCATACCTATCCAATCATAGGAAATTTTCAGCGGCGTGGGCCTGGTTTCTATTCGGCCCAGTGGTTTCCGTTGTAGTTCTTGGCGGTGTCGGCGTCCATGCCGATTTGGCGCACGAGGTCTTCCATGCTGGCAAATTTCTGTTCGGGGCGCAGATAGGCCATCAGGTCGAGCACCAGGTGCTGCCCGTAGATATCTTCGCTAAAGTCGAGAAGGTAGGCCTCGATAGCCATCTGGTGGGGCCCGGGCGCAGAGGGCTGCACTCCGATATTCACCACGGCGCGGCAAATGCGGCCATCCGCAAGCCTCGCGGATGCCACGTACACGCCGGATTTCGGCAGGAACTTGTACTGTTCCACCTGCAAGTTCGCGGTAGGGAACCCGATGGTATGCCCGAGGCGTTTGCCCACGACTACGGTACCGGAGAGGCGGTAGGGGCGCCCGAGGTAAGTCTGCGCGCGGGAAACGTCGCCGTTCAATAGCGCGTTGCGCACGGCGGAAGAACTCACGCGTTCGCCCTTGTGCAGCACTATGGAAAGCATCTGCGTGCTGAGTTCCGGGAACGCGGCGGTAATCGTCTCGTAGTTGCCCTTGCCGCCCGCGCCAAAGCAGTGGTCGTGCCCGAAGAACATGGAGCACACGCCGCGCTTCTCGATGAGTTCCTGCCGCACAAAAACATCGAACGGAAGTTTCGCCACTTCGGGCGTAAACGGCAGCACCAAAAATTCGAGCCCGAGACTTTCGATGAACTCGCGTTTTTCTTCGGTGGTGGTGAGGAGCAGCGGGTCGCCGGGGCCGCGCAGCACGTAGTTGGAATGGGGTTCGAAGGTGATGACGGTCGGAGTCCAGCCGTTCACTTCGGCAACGGCCTTCAGAGTGCGGAAAAGCGCCTGGTGCCCCAGGTGGCACCCGTCAAAATTGCCCATCGTCACGGCTCTTTTCTGTTTGCTTGCAGTCGACATCATCAGTCGTCCTCCGCGAGGAAAACCTTGGGCCAAAGGCGGCCCGGTTCGTAGCGGCACAGGCTAAGCACCTCGCCATTTTCGTTTGCCGCAAACACGTGGCAATCGGCGTCAAGACCCACCGGGGTCTCTTTCCACGGGATCCAATTGCCGTTGCGGATGACGGCCATTTGCTGCCCATCCAAGCGGACCACCGGATAATTGAGCACCTCATTGACCGGCACCAAATGCGAAGCCTTGAGTTCGTCCCCGCGCACGGCGCGTTCCAAAGTCACGCCCCCAATGCGGTGACGGCGGATTTGCGATACGCAGCCGCACGTACCCAGGGCGCGGGCCAAGTCCCTGCCGAGGGAACGGATGTAGGTACCCTTGCTGCAATCGCATTCCAGGTCAAACGTCGCGAATTCCCTGCCCGAACAGCCTTCGGTCACGCCCCCCTCGCCCACAACCTTGAGCGAATGAATGGTCACAGCCCGTGACTTGAGTTCCACTTCCCTGCCACGAACCGCAAGGTCACTGGCGCGGTGGCCGTCGACCTTGATGGCCGAATAACGGGGCGGCACCTGCTCTATGTCCCCGGTAAAATTAGGTAGTACCGACTGGAGGGCGGCACGGTCCAGATGCCCCAAAACCCCTTGGGGGTCACGGGAATCCTGTTCCACCACATTGCCATCCCACTCGAGTGTATCGGTTTCGTAGCCCAAATGCAAACGGAAAGTGTAGCACTTGTCCTTGGATTCCACAAAC
>JAEEGK010025224.1_pt1 | contig 12229 bp, 5 predicted proteins | sample 8958771 | NCBI WGS metagenome assembly JAEEGK01 (sample SAMN16246547, study PRJNA631951) | gut metagenome | biome: gut microbiome; feature: rumen; material: SC-attached | host: Bos | place: Iran: Karaj | collected 2018-10 | reverse complement strand
CCCCAATCCCCAATCCCCAATCCCCAATCCCCAAATAAAAAAATTATAATTAAATTAAAAACATAATAATTATAAATATATTTTATTTTAAATTTGAAATTAATAATAAAATTTATAAATAAATTATATTAATAACAAAAATTTATAATTAAATTATTATTAAAATAAAAAATAAATTTAATTAAAAAATACGTTTTATTTATTTATTTTTTTACAATAAATGATAGTTCTCAATAAACTTAATTTATATATCAATATTTAATTTATTAATATCTTATATCAATGAAATTACTTTATAAAACTTAATAAGATTTATATATATGTATTATAATTTGAATATAATATTATATATAAATTTAAATCCATTAAAATTTTTTTATGAAAAAAATCCGTTAAAAATTTTTTATAATATTCTATTAAAAATGATATTATTTTGTTTAAATTATAAATAATTTAATTTTCTTTTTCTTAATATAATCATTATATAACTTATTTATAAAATTATTTTAATGCTTTAAAAAAAATAATAAAAGAAAAAAAAAACGAATTTAAATTTTAAATTTAAATTAATGCTATTCAAATAATAAAAATATATTATAAAGGAAAATTTATTTAAAAATTAATAAACATTAAAAATATTAATTGCTACTTGAAACTTTTTATTATAAATAATATATTTTATATATTTTCATATTTAATATTAATATATTTGTTGCATATTAAAATATAATATTAATTATTTAAAAATAAACGAAAAAATATATTTAATTAAATATTAAATAACAAAAAATAATTTTCATTTAAATAATTTAAAATTAAATTTAGCTAAAAAAAAGTTTCTTATTTATTATTTTAATTAAATAAGAAATAAAATAAGGTTATATAAATAAAAATAAAATGCAAATAAATATTAATATTATATTTTTATTTATATTTAATATATATGATTATATATTAAATAATATTTTAATAATTTTAATAACGGCCCTATGGTGTAACGGTGAGCACACTGGACTTTGAATCCATTGATCCGAGTTCGAATCTCGGTAGGACCTCATTTTTTATTTTTATTAATTTTTCTGAATTTACATATAAGTGTTTTTTTTTAGAGATATTGATGAAAAATAAAGGGAGCTATGGTCATTTAATAGATTAAATTATTTAATTTATTTAAGTTTATTATTGTCTCTTCGTAGACAAATAATAATAATAATAAATTTATTTTCTAATTTTATAATATATAAAATAAGTTTTAAATTTAAATAATTTAATAATATTAAATATTAATAATAATAAATTAAATTTTTATAATATTAATATTATTATTTTTATTAAAAATTTGTTCTTCATTATTATTATTTAATTTATCATTATTATTATTATTAATATTATTTTTAATTAATAAATTATTTTTATTAAAATAAATTAAATTTTTACTTGAAATTGTTTTAATTTTTTCATTTAATTTTTTTACTTTTTCTTTAAAAATATTATGTTCGAAAATTAATTTTTCTTTAACAAAATCTTCATGTTTAATTTTATCAGTTAAAGTTGTATCTAAAAATCCTTTTAAATTATTAAAAGGTTTTTTATTTGGAATGAAATATTTTAAACTTGATTTAATAATTGATAATTCTTTTTCAGAAAAATTTTTTTTAAAAATTTCTTTTGGAGTTTTATAATAATTTTCATAATTAAAAGTAGGTTTAAAATTAGAAAAAGATTGTGATTTAAAATTTATTAAAAAATTTTTTGGGCCATTTTTACATGGACAATTTTCTTGAATAAAAATTTTTTTTTCGTTTAAAATATTTTTTTTTTCATTTTCTTCTTTTTCAAATTTATAAATATAATTTAAATTATTTAACATTTGTTTATTTAATATAATATTTTTATTTAATATTGAAACAAGTTTTGTTTTTATTTTTTTCTTTTTATTTTCTAAATTTTTTTCTTGTTTTAATAAATTTTCTAAAACAGAAGATTTTGTATGTGAATTTAAAAAGATAAAATTTTTATTATTACTATTATAATTTTTTTTAATTTTAATATTATTTTTCAATGAATTAAATTTATTTGATGTTAAACTTTTATTTAATTTGTTATTATATGAAATTGTTAATGTTGATGGAATATGAGAATGTTTCATTAATTTAATAGAATGATTTTTATATAATGTCTTTTTATTTAATATATGTTTAATTTTTTCAATAAAAATATTATTTTTTTTACTTTGAAATGAAATATTTTTTAAATCAGAAGATGATTTAGGCCGAATATTTTTATTGAGTTTGAACATATAATTATTTTATTTTTTTTTGTTAAAAATAAATTTTATTTTTATTAAATAAAAGAAAAATTTTATATGATTATTATAATTTTAATATAAAAATATTAATAATAAATAAAAAAATAAATTATTTTTTTGAAAAAAATTAAATAATTTTTGTAATTATAACAATTAATATTTTAAATTATATTAAATGAAATATTATTTTAATTGTATAAATTAATATTAATAAAATAAGAAAAATTATTTATACATTATTTTCTTTTTATATTAAATTTTTTTCTATTAATTAATTATTTATTAATATTTAATATACCCATTTAATACTTAATTATATTATTATATATAAATTATTTATAAAATAAACAAAAAATGTACTTTTTTAAGTTGTTTTACTGTTTATATTTAATCTATCAAAACTAACATGATTAGAATAGTTATTTTCATTAAATTTGTTACTAATTCCTTCAACATAAATTTTTCTTTCAATATTATTATTATAATCATTATTATTACTTTCATTATTATTATTAACATCTAAATATCTAATTATATTAACATTATTAATATTATTATTTTCATATTCATTATTATTATTAAATGGAAAATTACTTTTATCATTATTATTTATATTAATAATATTATCTGTTTTCTTTTCCATATTAACTCTTTTATAATATTTTTTAAACAAAGTTAAATAACAATTTTTTTTCCAATTTTTTCTACTAAAAGGATTTCCTAATAAAATAAAAATTTCTCTCATTTTTAAATTACTATAAGTACTCATATTTCTACATGCAAAATACGTATGAAATATTATTAAAATAAAAATAAAAGCAATTGTAGGAATACTTAATCCAATAATAATTAATAAATAAAGATTTTTATTCAATATTATTTTAATAATACTTCCAATAAAATTAATAAAACTTAAAATATTAAATAAAACAACAAAAGTATAAAAATATTTATAATTATTTTTTCCAATACAATTTCCAATCCATGGGCAATGATGGTCAAATTTTTCAACACATATGTTACATATTTTACAATGACTTACACCAGGAGGTCTTATTATTTGGCAAGTATAACAAAATTTAAGTTTATATCTAAAACCATTTATAAAATTTAATCTTTTTTTGGAACATGTATTTACATTTTTAAGCTCATTTGGTGATAAAATATTTGTTGGTAATGCACCAGGTTCTGTTAATGTACATAATATTCCTAAAATTAATAATATTATAAATAAAATTATATAAAATATTTCAGATAATAATTTTGTTTTTGGGTTTTTTATTTTTGTTATCACTAAAATATAAAATAATAAACAATAAATTAATATAAATAACATTGTTAATATACTATAATAATATTGAGCTCCTATGTAAATTTTTTTATTATATAGAAATTTATTTTGACCTTTCCATGTTTGATAAGGATGAAAATTAAAATTATTTAATTCAGAGTGTGAGTTTTCTCTCATTAATTTAAAAATAATAATTAATATTTTTAATAATTTTTTTATTAAATAATTATTTAATTAAATGAATATTAATTTCTTATTTTTAATAATTAAATAAATATTTAATAAATATTAGATTAAATTATCAAAAAAAATTAATAAAATTAATATAAATTAAGTAAATATGAAAACAGCTGCTATAATTAATAATACTACAAATAAATCTGAAGATAATTATATTTATATATATTCACCTATTTATTATAGTAATTGTTCTGCGTTTTATGGAACTGTTAGTAGCAAAAATTTAAGCTCCAGGAATTTAAACTCTAAAAATTTTTTTTTTACTCCTCGAAGTCTTTCTAAAATAAAAAAAGAAGAACAAGAAGATTTCTATGGCAAAAGAACTTTAACAGAACAAAATAATAGTTCTCTATTAAATTTAAATAAAAAATATAAAAAAACTAATCATAATAATAATGTAATTAATATTATTAATAGTATTATTGATCCTCCTCTTTCAGAAAGAAATAATTTTAATAATAATAATAATACTAACATTTTTACTTATAAAGTAAAAAATAATAATAAAAAAAATAGTTTTATTGAAAATGAAAGATATTTTAGTAATAGAAGCCTTAATTTAAGTATTAATAAAGAAAAACAAGAAAATAAATTAAAAAATAATAGTTTGAATTTATTTGATAAAAATGATAATAAGAAATTCAAAGGAAATATTAAAATTAATGTTTCAGAAAAAAATGTTAAAATTAAATTTAATAATATTTTAATTAATAAAAATAAAGAAGATAATAATAAAAATAAAAATAATAGCGATAATAAAATTAATATAGAAAATATTAATGAAGAAAAAAATAATAATAAAAATGATAATTTAAATAAAGTTGAAAATAATAATAATAATAATGATAATTTAAATAAAGTTGAAAATAATAATAATAATAATGATAATAATGAAAAAAATAATGATAAAAATAATAATAATAATAATAAAAAAAAAGAAAAAAATAAAAATAATAAAAATAAAAAAACTAAATTAAAAAATAAAAATACAAATAATAATAATGACCATAATAATAATAATGATAATAATAATAATAATAATAATGAAAATAATAATAATGATAAAAATAATAATGAAAATCTCAATGAAAATAATAATAATGATTTTGATATTAAAGACGAAGATAAAAAATTATTTAAAAATAATACTTTACCAACAGCAGATATTGAAAATAATGAAGATCAAAATGTTTTTATCATAAAAACTTTAACACCAGAAGACTGTGAATCAAAAGAACTTACTCAATTAAATAAAATTAATAAATTAAATACATATAACAATACTCCAAGTTTATTTAAAAAAAATAAAAAGAAAAAAGATCAATCAATTTTTATAAATAAATCAAAAACTAATAATTTTTTAAATAATGAAAATAAACAAGAAGATTTATCAAAAAATAATGATAATAATAATAATAATGAAGAAAATATTAAAAAAAAAACTAATAAAAAAAATAATAAAGTTAAAGATGAAGAAAAATTACCTATTTTAAAAAATAAATCTGAAAATTTTAATAAAAAAACAAATTCTTTAAATATATCTAAAACTCCTCGAAATGCTCCTACTAAAAGAAATTTAAATAAAAATAAATATATAAATGTTTTAAATAATAAAAATGAAGAAAATAAAAAAAATAATAATAATGATAATAATAATGAAGATAATAATAAATATTTTAATAAAAATAATGATTATAATAATAATATTGATAAAAATAATAATAATGATAATAATAATAAAAATGATAATAATAATGATAATGATAATAATAAAAATGATAATAATAATGATAATAATATAAATAATAAACCAAAAAAAAATAAAAAAGAAAATGAAATAATGAATTGTAGTACTTTTTATGAACGACCAAGATCACCAAAGCATAAAACATATAATAAAATTTATACTTTAAATTTAGGGAAAAAATATGATTATATAATAGAAGATTTAAAAAACAAACATCAAAAAAATAATAACAATTTAAGTAAAAATAAAGATATGATACGTGACAAATCAAGTCCAAATTTAAAAAATGAATTTTATAATTATAATCCAAAAATAAACACAAATAAAACATTCAAAAATACATACAAACAATTGAATAAAGATGATGAAAAAAATACAAAAAATGATAAACATAATATAAGTAATCCGAATTTACCAATAGCATTATTAAATAATAACAATAATAATACAAATGCAGACCAAAATTTAAATCGAAAAAACACAAAATCAAACAATGAATTCAAAACATTCACAAACACAGAAGTAATCTCAAGTTTTTATGAATATACTATAAATTGTATGGAAATGATATTAGAATTAGATAAAGATAAGCAACCAAAATTAACAACTAAAGTAGATTTTAATTTTCCAGAAAATAACAAAAAAATTGCTTTATTTGATTTAGATGAAACATTAATTCATTGCACTGGGGAGATTAAATCAAACGATACCGAAAAAAAATATCAAAATTCAATATATATAACATTACCAAATAAAAAGAGAGTTCAAGTAGGATTAAATATTCGTCCTAATTGGAAAGAAGCACTTGATATGATAAGTAATAAATATAATATTGTTATATATACTGCAAGTCATAATTCATATGCTGATGCAGTTCTTAATTTTATGGACCCTGAAAAAAAATATTCCAAATATAGATTATATAGAAGTAATTGTGTTCAAGCAAATGTTGATGGAGTTAAATTTTATGTTAAAGATTTAAGTACATTTGATAAAAATTATAATTTAAAAAATATAATTATCGTTGATAATAGTGTTTTAAGTTTTGCTTATCATTTAGATAATGGAATTCCTATTGTTCCTTATTATGATTCTGATGAAGATGGAGAATTATTAATTTTAGCTTATTATTTAAATAATATATATGAATATGATGATTTGAGAATTGCTAATAGAAAACATATTAAAATTGAGTTGTTTTTAAATGCTGCTAGAAAAGAGTTAGCTGAGTTCAGTGATAAAGAAGAAGAAGAAGAAGATGATAGTGAAAAAAAAGAAGAAAATGTTAAAAAAAAAGATAATGTTAATGAAAATGTTAAAAAAGATGATAAAATTATTGATAATAATATTAATAATGAGAATAATAAAGATAAAGTAAATGATGATAATAATAAAGTTAAAATTAAAAAAATTGAAGATAATAATAATGATAAAGATAAAAATAATAATGATAATGATAAAAATAAAAATATTAATAATAATGAGAAAATTAAAAATAGAGAAACAAAAATAACATTTAATAGTAATGATGTTATTATGAAAAATAATAAAAGTTCAAAAAAAATTGCTGATATTACTTTGCAAAGAAGAAAAAATTTTTTAAGAAAAAAGACTTTAGTTTCTTTTGATATCAAAAAAATGTGGAAAGATTTTAAATATGAATTCAAAGAAAAAAAAGAAAATGAAAATATAAAATAATAATTATATTAATTGTATATATATTTTTATTTATTTATAAATATATTTATATATTATATATATTATTAAGTATATATTTATATAATTAATAATATTTTTTATTTAATATATTTTTATTTAATATTAATTTTATTAATATTAATCAATTTTATATAATAAAAAATATTAAAATAAAAATATAAAATTTAAAATTATAGAATTTTATCATATAAATATAAAAATTAAATAAAATGATTAAAATATTTTAAAAATTTTTTAATTAAAAAATAAAAAATATATAAATATTAAAAAAAAATTATTAAATAATAATTATTGTATTAAATATATAATTATTTATCTCGTTAAAAATAAATCTAAAATAAATCTAATATAAAAATTATATTTTAAAATATATGTCATCTGAAACAGAACAAAAATTTACATTTACAAAAGATGAATCAGACCCATTAAAAGATAAATATGGAGTATTACCTTTTATCGTCTCAAACACACCACCAGAACATCGTTTAGAAATTCATTATGATAATATAAAAGATTTAAATGATACATTTGATGGAAAAACAGTAAAATTAAGAGTAAGATTACAGCGTTCACGTATAAAAGGAAAAGGAGGTTTTATTGTTTTAAGAGATGGAGTTTATACAATTCAAGGTTGTTTATTTGTAACTGAGGGAGTTGTTAGTAAACAAATGATTAATTTTGTTAATTCATTACATTTAGAAAGTATTGTTGATGTTGAAGCTAAAGTTAAAAAAGCAGAAAAACCTGTTGAAAGTTGTACTCAAAAAGATATTGAATTAGATATTACAAGTATTTTTCTTGTTATTGATGCTACAAATGTTTTACCTTTTCAAATGGAGGATGCTTGTAGAAAAGTTAATCCTGAATTAGAAGAAGATGATTATAATGCACAACAAGTTCAAGAAGCAAAAAAAGATGAAACAGAAAAAAAAGAAGAAACTGAAAAAAAAGAAGAAATTGAAAAAAAAGAAGATAAAAAAGAAGAAACTGAAAAAAAAGAAGATAAAAAAGAAGAAACTGAAAAAAAAGAAGATAAAAATGAAGATGATAAGAAAGAAGATAAAAAAGAAGATGATAAGAAAGAAGAAGATAAAAAAGAAGAAAACGAAAAAACAGCAGAACAAAAAAAATTAGATAAAAAAGCAGAAAAAGAACGTAAAAAACAAGAAAAAAAAGCAAAAAAAGAAGAACATGCAAAAAAAAAAGCAGAAACTCAACAACATAAAGAAAAAGGTGAAAAAAAAGATATTGTAGTTAAAATGAAAACTCGTTTAGATAATCGTGTGATGGACCTTCGTGTTCCAACAACACAAGCAATATTTAAAGTTCAATCAGGAGTATGTCATCTTTTCCGTGAATTTTTAGATAGTAAAGGCTTTACAGAAATTCACACTCCTAAACTAATAGCAGGTGCATCAGAAGGAGGAGCAAATGTATTTAAAATGAAATATTTTGGAACAGATGCTTGTCTTGCTCAATCTCCTCAATTATACAAACAAATGTGTATTATTGGTGATATGAAAAAAGTATATGAAATAGGTGCAGTTTTTCGTGCAGAAAATTCAATGACTTCAAGACATTTATGTGAATTTACAGGGCTTGATTTTGAAATGGAAATAAAAGAACATTATTTTGAAGTTTTAGATGTTATTGGTGAATTATTTTATCATATTTTTGAAGGTTTAAATAAAAATTATAAAAAAGAAATTGAAACAGTTAATAGTCAATATCCTTTTGAACCTTTAGTTTATTCAAAAGAAGCTTTAAAATTAGATTTTAAAGAAGGTTGTAAATTATTAGAAGAAAATGGATATCATCAAAGTATAAATGATGATTTAGATACTGAAAATGAAAAGCAATTAGGAAGATTAGTAAAAGAAAAATATAATACAGATTTTTATATTTTATATGGATATCCTAAAAGTGCTAGACCTTTTTATACTATGCCTGATCCTCATACTGATTTTGATTCTTTTACTAATAGCTATGATGCATTTATTAGAGGAGAAGAAGTTTTAAGTGGAGCTCAAAGAATTCATGATTATGATTTATTATTAAAAAAAGTTAATGAAAAAGGAATTAATCCTTCAACATTGAAAGATTATTTAGATAGTTTTAAATTAGGTGCACCACCTCATGGAGGAGCAGGAATTGGATTAGAAAGAGTTGTTAAGTTATTTTTAGGAATTAAAAATATTAAAAAATGTGTGATGTTCCCTAGAGATCCTAAAAGACTTACACCTTAAAAAATATATATATTTATATATGTATATTTTTTATTAAGTTAAAAAATAAAAATAATTAAATTATATTTAAATTATTTTTATAAATAGATATATTATTAAATTAATAAATATAAAAAACTTTATCATAATTATAATGAAAATATTTTTAAATACTCTTAATTATAAATGGTTTAAATAAATTAATTTTTATTTAATTCATTTAATAGTTATTAAATCATATATTTTTTTATTTTTTTCAATAAAATCAATTTGACTAAGACACCATACCATAATTTGACATTCATCATAATCATATCCTTCATCTATTATCATATTTCTTCTTATTAATCCAACATTATATTGTCGATCAATTATTTTAATACCTATTTTTATTAAATCTTCAATTTCATTTTTTAATTTATCTTCTTTCCATATTAATATTTTATTATATCCATCTTTATCATCATATAATGTTGTTATATATTCTTCATTATTATATTTAAAAATATAATTATATTTAATTTTTCTTCCAATGTTAGCATTTAAATAAACAATATTATTAGTTCTAATATCAAATACATATAGTTGTAAATAATCATATACAATTAAATAATTGTTTTTGTAAATAAAAAAATCTAAAAAATTAGGATTTTGATAATGTTCAATATATTTTATATAATTTTCTTTTTTAATTTCTTTCAAATTAATATTATTGTTTTTATTTTTATTTTGAATAATTTCTTCTTGAAAAAATTGAATAAGTTCATTTTTATTAATATTTTTTTCCCTAAAATCAATAAATATATTATACAATTTTTCATGACTAATATGATAACCTATTTTATATAAATTTTTTATGGTAGTATCAACATCAATTTCACCTTTGTCGTTATAATCAAATAATTCAAAAACACTTAATTTACCTAAATTAAAAGAAAATATTCCTTCTTTTGTTAATTCATATAATGTATCATTTATTATTTTAATATTTAAAGTTTCTTTTTCTATTTTTTTTATTGGTTTTAAATTATTAAATTTATAAATTTCTAATTTATCAATTAAAATTAAATAAATAAAATATTCATCTTTGTTTTTAAATTTTCCTCCTATTAAAATAAAATTTAAAGAATTATTATAATATTCTAAAAATAATATAGAAGAATCTTTTAATGATTCATTCTTTTTCTCTTTTTCATTTACAAATTTTAAATTTTCATTTACATCATAAAATAAAAAACTATTTTTATTTTTTTCATATAAATAAATTTTAAAATTATTATCATCAATTAATATAGTTGATATTATATTTTTATCTTTATTTTCATTATTTTCATATAATGGAGAAATATTATAATTATTATCTAAATCTATTAATATTATATTATCTTCACTAATACATATTAATATATTTTTTGAATATTTATAATAATATTTTATATTTAATATTTTATTATTATTATTTATATAATCTTTCAGATTAATATCTTTAATTATTTTATTTTCAGTAGATAAAAATTTAGGTTTTATTTCATATAAATATAATATATAATCTAAATTTGAATTTGAATTCAAACAACTTGCCAAAATAATTTTGTTTTCTTTATTTTTATTAAAAATTATATATAAATCACAATTTTTTTCATATATTGATAACTGATTTTCTAATTTTAATATTTTTTCTTCTTTAATTTTATTAAATTTTATTTCTATTATATTTTTTAATTCATCAATTGATTTTTTTTTTTGATTATTTTCTATATCTTTAATATATAAAAATGGATTTGATTTAAGATATATAAAATCATATCTCTCTATTATATTTGGATTTAAACATCCTTTTATAAAATCAAATAAATATTCATTTGTTATTTTTTTCCTTATTTTATCAAAATTTATATTCAATTTTTCATCTAAAGCATAACCATCATCATTATCTTTTATATGAAAAGGAAATTTATTTGTAAACAATTCGTAAGCTATTATACCTATTGAATAAATATCGGCTTTCTCAGAAAAATTATTTTCTGTTATTAATTCAGGAGCCATATAAATCCTCGTTCCTTTTGGATAATCTTTAGACATTCTACTCTTACTAAATTCAACAAATCCAAAATCAGATATTTTAATTATTAAATTTTTATTTTTATCTTTATGTTTTACTAATATATTTTTTAATTTTAAATCATAATGTTTATAATCATTAGAATATAAAAGAGTATATCCATTGATTATTTGTCTCATAATATTTTGGACAGTTTTTATATCTAAAGGATGAAATAATTTTAAATATTCTCTTAAATCACATTCACAATATTCCATTAATATAAAATAATTTTTTTCATTTTCTTTATAATCAATAATGTGAATTATATTTTCTTTACCATTAAATTTTTCTAATGTTTCTAATTCTAATTCAAATAATAATTTTATTTCATTATTATTTTTTTTTATAATTTTTTCAGCATAATAATTTTCTTTATTTTTTTCTTTTCTTTTATAAACCTTTCCAAATGAACCTTTTCCGATTGATTCTTCTTCACGTTTTTCTAATTCAATATTATCATATTTAATATCGTCCTCATCAATACTATTTGAATTATTATTTGATGGTTGACTTCGTTGATTTTGATTATTTGAATTATTATTTGATGGTTGACTTCGTTGATTTTGATTATTTGAATTATTATTTGATGGTTGAC
>JAEEGK010025222.1_pt1 | contig 12230 bp, 7 predicted proteins | sample 8958771 | NCBI WGS metagenome assembly JAEEGK01 (sample SAMN16246547, study PRJNA631951) | gut metagenome | biome: gut microbiome; feature: rumen; material: SC-attached | host: Bos | place: Iran: Karaj | collected 2018-10 | reverse complement strand
AAAAATGTCTGACCGTCTAAGTAGCTCTTAAATTCAGCACCCTCTTCATTCATCTTTCTATCTTTATGTAGAGAAAATATCTGAAATCCGCCAGAATCTGTTAAAACAGAGCCGTCCCATTTCATAAAGTTATGAATTCCGCCGAATTTTTTAAAAACTTCAGCTCCAGGTCTTAAAAACAAATGATAAGTATTTGCTAAAAGGCATTGAGCACCGTTTTCTTTCAGGCTTTCAATGGTCTGACCCTTTACGGTGGCTCTTGTGCCGACGGGCATAAATACAGGAGTTTTCACTTCTGAGTGTAATGTCGTAAACCGCCCTGCCCTAGCTGCGGTTCCACTGCTTGTTGCTTCTATTTTAAAATTTAATCTACTCATTATTTTAGAGCTTAGAGCATAGAGCTCAGAGCTTAGGAATTTGTTTTAGTTGCTTTAACCATATTTTTAAAGTTATCAAAGCATTGCAAATATAACATACTTTGTTAAAGGTTAAAAGATATATTATAGCTGGGCAAAACGCCACTTCTTCTTTGTTAAAGAAGATTATATTATAACTTTTTTTGTATCGTTCTTAATAGACGGATTATTATTAATCATTGAACAATAAAAACTTATTTGTAGTTATGGTAATCGGTAGTTATTGTTGTTTGTTTGTCTAGAATATGTCCTGAAAGGACATAACTTTATTAACCTAGGGCGACTTTTGTCGCCCTAGGGATAGAACTCACTAAAAGAACTCGTCCGACAGGACGATACTATAAACCCCAAGGGCATCTACGATGCCCTTGGATATGAAGTAGCGCCTTCCAGGCGCTTTAGTTTTATATTGTCTAATACTAGGGCGACTAAAGTCGCCCTAGGTTATTAAAGTATTGCCCTCCGGGCAATTTAGGGCGTGTATTTAAGATCTTGCTTAATCGCTTTTAGTTTTTTTATTGTAGTTAGTTTTTGTGGTTTTTCGTTATGTGATATACTAATCTTGGAGATTAGCCCATGTTGAAAGAAATAGCAATTTTTAAAACAGATTCTGAAGTCATAAATGTAGAAGTCATTTTTGAAGATGAAACAGTCTGGCTCACCCAAGAACAGATGGCACAAATGTTTGAAAAAGCAAAATCTACTATAAATGAGCACATAAAGCATATTTTTGAAGAAGGCGAACTAGAAGAAGCTGTAGTAGTGAAGAAATTCGGAAATTCCGAATTTCAACAAAAAGCCCCAAATTACTACAATCTCGATGTAATTATTTCTGTTGGTTATAGAGTTAAATCTTTACGTGGAACACAATTCAGGCAGTGGGCTACAAAACGTCTCAACGAATATATCCGCAAAGGGTTTACACTAGATGATAACCGTTTAAAACAGCTTGGCGGTGGTGGTTACTGGTCTGAACTTCTTTCCAGAATTCGAGACATTCGTTCTTCTGAAAAAGTATTTTATAGACAGATACTAGATATTTACGCAACAAGCATAGATTATAACCCTCGTTCAGATACTTCTATTGAATTTTTCAAAAAAGTTCAAAACAAAATTCATTTTGCTGTTCATGGTCAAACTGCAGCAGAGGTTATATGTAACCGTGCAGATGCAGAAAAAGAATTTATGGGGCTTAAAACCTTTGAAGGGAATAGACCTCACTTAAAAGATGCATTAGTGGCTAAAAATTATCTTGATGATAAAGAGCTACGTGCTATGGGACAAATTGTTTCAGGTTATCTTGACTTTGCTGAACGACAGGCTGAACGCCACCAACCTATGACAATGAAAGATTGGGCAAAACACTTAGATAGAATATTAACAATGAGTGGAGAACAACTTTTAGAAGGAAACGGCTCTATTTCTCATGATGAAGCAGTAAAAAAAGCAACTTTAGAATACAAAAAATATCAGCAAAAAACTCTGAGCGATGTAGAAAAAGCATTTCTTGATTCCATTAAAGAAATTAATGGAATTCACAAAGATAAAAAGTAAGGGAAAATGTTTTTATTGTGGTTGGTAGTTATTGTTTTTGTTGTCTTAGTGCTTTCCCTTGAGGCAATCAAAAAATGTTTTAATAAACTATTTTATATATAATATTTCGTTTATAAAGCGTGGCCGCCAGAAACCTTTATTACCTGACCTGTAAGCATTCTCGCCTGCTCACTGGCAAGAAAAAGAATAGTATTTGAGATATCTTCCGGCTGAATCAATTTTCCCATCGGAATTATCGGAATGACTGAATTTTCTAACTCAGTGTCAATCCAACCTGTTTGAGTTGGACCAGGTGCGACAGAATTCACAGTAATTCCATACTTAGCCACTTCAAGAGCAATGCTGCGGGTAAGTGCTTCTAGAGTTGCCTTACTTGCTCCATAAGTAATTTGACCGGCAAAAATTTGTGATGCATCTGTAGAAAGATTGATAATTCTGCCATAATTGCCATGATGGTTAATAAATTCTCTTATCATCAAAATAGTTCCGCGAACATTAACGGCAAAAGTATCGTCAATCACATTTTGAGTGATTTTTTCTATAGTATCAATACCATCCATATCACCATCAGCAGCATTATTAACAAGAATATCTATACTTCCATAGCGTTCAAGAGCCATCGAATAGATTTTTTTAACCGCATCTTCATTGGAAATATCACTTTCTAAAATAATATACTCGGCCTTCATTTCTTTAAGTCTGTTTTCGACAATATCAGCATTCCCTGCATTAGCTTCAAAATATCTATCAGGCCCATTTTTATCTGTCTTACTCTTATCAAACTGTCTCGGTATTTTCTTGTACACTAAAACAAGCTTTGCCCCTTCACGAGCAAAAGCAAATGCTGTTGTAGCCCCGATTCCTTGTGGATTATTAGCTCCAGTAATTATAGCTACTTTATTTTTTAATCCATAATTAACCATTTTTTATAACCCCTCCATAACTTTAAACAAAAAAAACCTCTGAGGAGATAACTTCTCAGAGGTTTTTCGGTGCCGGAAGTCGGGGTCGAACCGACACGCCTTTAAGGGGCGCGGGATTTTGAGTCCCGTGCGTCTGCCAATTCCGCCATTCCGGCCTGATGAAAAAGATAATATCACAGTACCCTTTAAAAAGCAATATTTTTTCTAAAACCTCAAGGAAAATGCATTAAAAAAATTATTTAACAACAATAGTCTTCGGACTTAACTTTTTACTACTTAACTAACTTATCAAAAATCGCCTAGATTGCTTTCGCAATCCTTCTCCTTTAAAGAGGGGATGAATACCTAACTTCAAAGCTTTTTTATAATAATATATTTAATGCGTTTGCTCAGTTAAATCCTATCGTTAAATAACTTTAAATAGGCCTCGGATTCTTTCTTTATATTAAAGTTTTCTTTAATATACTCTTTCAACGCTTTCCCAATATTTTTTCTTTCAGACAGACTAAGTGCTGCTGCTTTATTGAAAGCCTGACGGCATTGATCTGCATTCCCTGGATGGAAGGTTAAACAAACCTGTTCTTTTGGCAAAACTTCAAAGATTCCGCCTGTTCTAGCTGCTATAACAGGAATTCCCAAAGCTCCTGCTTCTAATAAAACATTCGGCATTCCATCATAATGAGAAGGCAAAGCGATAAAATCACAAGCAGGATATTTGCTTAAAAGTTCAAAGCGATCCATAAAAGGAAATTGCAAAACCTTCAAACCTGTTTCTTCTGTCGAATGTTCTGTTATCCAGGTTTGAACCTGTTCTTCAACATCACCAACCATTAGAAAAGTAATTTTTTCCTGTAAACCTGTTCGTAAAAGATTTTCAAGGAAAAATACTATGCCTTTTTTTTCTTTTAACTGGCCAAAAACGCCAACAAGAATCTTATCGTCAGAAATTCCGTTATTGTGTCTAAAGTTCAAAGCTTCTTCTAAATCATAAGGGTCTTGCACCCAATCGTCTAAATCAATTCCATTTGAAATATGAACAATATTTAAATCGGGAAACATCGAACTGACTTTTGTTTTTACTTCTTCACTTAAAACACATACAGCATCAGAAGCTTTAAAAGCATCAAACAAAACCTGTCTTTTATTTGGCTGGAAAATACCTATATCAAAGTCGTTGCCACGCAAAAGAGTAACAGCCTTCGTTCCCAACCAGCTTTTATAGACTGGCAAAGCAAGAATAGGGGCTGTTCCACCAAATGCTGCAATATGAGTATATTTTAATTTATTATCTGGGTCAGTAATATAATTATATAGAATATTAAGATTATGAGCAGGGCTATCTGAAACAGGAACAGCAATAAGCTTTCCATTCATCTGGGAAACAACTTTAAAACTACCAGCTGAAGCGTTGAAAAAAGCTACATCTGTATAAATATTATTTTTTCTGAGATTGGTTACTATTCTATCACAGGCTTGGGCCATTCCGCCTCTGCGTGGCGGATAATTCTCCGTAAGCCAAAGTACTCTTGTCTCTGTCATAATGAAATTTTCCTTTAAGCGCTAGCTATAGTAACTGACTCTCCACTCTTTTTCAATCGCTTAAACAAGCGCAAAAGCATAATAGTAGACAATATTGAAGTTGTTATATCTGAAGCAGGAAGACTGAACCAGACACCCGTTATTCCCCAATATTTTGGAAGTATTAGTAAAAATGGAATCAAGAAAAGAAACTGTCGTGTTAATGATAGAAAAATAGAAGTTTTTGCCAGCCCTATGCTTTGAAACAACGCTGTAGTAACTATCTGAAAACCAAGAATTGGGAAAAAAGCAGAAGAAACCCTTAACCCATAAACCGACAACTCAATAAGTCTTGGTTCTTTGGTAAAAGCTCTAACAGCTAATTCCGGGAAAATTTCTGCAATAACAAAGAATATTGTAGAAAATAATGTTGCAACCCAGACAGTATATTTAAAGGCATGTTTAACTCTATTATACTTAGCAGCACCGTAATTATAACCCACTATAGGCTGCATTCCCTGATTTAAGCCCATAATCATCATTACGCAAAACATCGCAAGCTTGGTAATAATTCCATAAGCGCCTATAGCTAAATCTCCGTCTGCGCCGCCATAATGATTGAGGCTTTTATTAATAATTATTACAACGCAACAAGCTGCAGCCTGCATACAGAGAGGAGAAAGCCCAATAGCAATCGTATCTCTTATTATGTTCCAGCGTGGAATAAAGATATCTTTGCTGAAATGAATAAGTTCTCTTTTATTACAGAAATGCACTATTAAAGAAATCAGCGGCACAGACTGAGCTATAACTGTTGCCCAGGCAGCTCCGGCAATTCCCATTTTTAAAGGATAAATAAAAATAGGGTCTAAAATACTATTAAGCAAAACTGTTACTATAGTTAAAACCATCGCTTTATGAGGATGGCCGGCAGACCTCAAAGTGGCATTCAGTCCCAAATAAGTATGAGTGATTACGTTGCCATAAAGAATAATCTGCAGATATTCTCTAGCATAACTAATAGTATTACCGCTAGCTCCGAAAAAATATAGAATAGGGTCTAAATAATAAAGCATTACGGCCATAAAAATGAGGCCAAGAATTACATTCAGATTAATTACATTTCCTAGAACGCGCTTAGCAGTAAGTTTGTCCCCTTCTCCAAGCTTAACAGAAAGCAGTGTTGAAGCGCCAACACCTACCATTGCCCCAAAAGCCGCACTCAGATTCATTACAGGGAAAGTCAAAGCAAGACCTGAAATAGCTAATGGACCAACTCCCTGCCCAATAAATATACTGTCAACCATGTTATAAAGAGAAGATGCGGTCATAGCAACTATAGCCGGACCACCATATTCAAAAAGCAATCTCTTTATGGAAGCATGCCCCAAAGCCTCTGTACGGTCTATAACTTTTTGGCTGCTATCTGTTTGTTTATATGAATCATCAGACATGATATTTTTACTTTCTATTAATAGCTTAAGTTTTTACTTCTATTCCATCAATATGTCAAATAATTCATTGTTAAAATAGATTTTATTTATAAGCATAGTAGTGAGCTACCGCTCACTTTTCTCTTTAAACAACCTGTCTCTTAACAAGTTCAGAGAAAATTCCGCCTTGAGCGACAAGTTCATCGAAAGAGCCAACTTCGACTATACGTCCAGAATCCATAACAATGATTCTATCGCAGTTGCGTATAGTAGAAAGTCTATGAGCAACAATTATTCTTGTTGCGTTAAGCTTGTCTAAGCTTTGAGTAACAATACTTTGAGAATGGTTGTCTAAAGCACTGGTAGCTTCGTCAAAAATAAGAATTGAAGGCTTGTTTACCAAAGCACGAGCAATCAAAATTCTCTGCCTCTGACCGCCAGAAATATTAGAACTGCCTTCACTAATGACTGTCTGCATTCCCATAGGCATATTTGCAATATCTTCTGCGATACCTGCAGCTTCTGCTGCTTCCCATGCTTCTTCTTGAGAAAGAAGTCTTGTTCCTACAATATTTGTAAAAATATCACCTGTCATAAGCTGGCCATTTTGCAGAACAACTCCCATCTGAGAACGCACTGATGAAAGGGAAACATCAGATAAATCCTGTCCATCGTAATAAATTGCACCCTGTTTTGGCTGTTCAAAACCAAGAAGCAGTCTTATCAAAGTGCTTTTTCCACAGCCTGATCTACCAACTATAGCAATATTTTCACCAGGCATTATTTTAAAACTGACATCATGTAAAACATCGTTTCCTTCTTCATATGCAAAAGAAAGATGGCTGACTTCAATGTTCCCAGAAAGAACGCTTGCATCAGCTTTATCGGCAGTATTTTCTGGTATTTCTTCCAAAATAGGCTTCAAATTTTCTATATGAGGCTGAATTCTAAATAGTTGGATTATAAAACCTATAGCTGATCCAAAAGAAGCGTTGAAAGCAGTAAAAGCTGCACTAAAAGCTATAAATTGAGGATATCCAATGGCTGAACCTGTTTTTCCATCGGCTCCATCCATTCCAAGAATAGCGATATAGTAAAGAATCATCGTAAGAATAAAAGGCTGAATATTACTTATAATCGTAGTATAGTTATCCATCCATCTCAGTTTATAATTCCATTTCCACTGTTCACCAAAATCTTTGCTCCAAAGCTGATACGCCTGTTCTTCAGCACCTTGAACCCTAAATTTAGCTAGCCCAGCAAAAATCTGCTGAACAGTCCCAGAGGTTTTGTTACTGCTAGCCACTAGTTTTCTCTGAATATTCAAAGTCTGGTAATAAAAAATAGAGATTATCAGGAAATAAACCAACCAGACTCCAATAGCAGCAAATGTAAGCATAAAGCTGTAATAGCACATCAAAAAAATGCTCCAGAAAGAAAAAACAAAGCCAAATAAAGTTCCGATAAAATCACCTGAAACCAGTTCTTTAACCGAATCAAATCCACTCATACGGCTAGCAAGTTCACCAACAGTAAAACGTCTGAAAAACTTAGTCGGCAACGACATCAATCTTCCCCAAAGAGCTGCTTCTGATGTGATTTGAACTTTTGTTGAGATACGAATTACAGCAATAGATCGAACTAGAGTAAGAGCACTAACAGTAAAGGCAGTTACCATAAGAACTTGAGTTACAGTCGCCAAGCCTTGTCTGTCGAATATAGGAATAATGTCCTGGAAAATTGTTTCTGTAATAATAGGTGTTACAAGCGGAATAAGACCAGCAAAGACACTTACTAATAAAACAGTGAAATAGTCTGCTTTCCAGCATTGTAAGAGCATAAATTTAAATAGTTCAAACACATCAAGTGGCTTGGGCTGGAAACCAGCATAACAAGCGAAAGCGTCAGTTCCGATGTCTTTTGCAATCTTTCTTGTAATTCTTACACCATTTGGTTGCTGAACAGTAATCATTTTATACGAACTTGATGAAACTGGGATAAAAGCGGCAAGTTCTTTGTTTTCACCGTAGTAGCCAATCATCACACCAATATCTTTTTTATACCATTCAGAAGGTAGTGTAATAAAACGAGTCTGCATATTACCCTTCTGAATGAGACGATTCAAAACACCTATTGCATCTAGCTTTTTGACCATATTTTCGGAAATTGTAATATTATCAACAGGCATATTAAAAGCTTTAGCAACAGAGCGAACTATAAAAATGCTTTCTTCTGTCTTGGAATTTCTCTTTTCCCCTGTTTTTTCAACAATAATAGATTCTTCGCCAAGCAGATTATTAATAGAGTTTTCTAGAATGAGCTTTTTATTCAACTCCTTGGTTTGAATTCTTCTGCTTAGACGCTTGTCTTCAGACTTGAAGTGGACACCCAAAAGCATTGCAAAAATCTGTTCATTGTCTGCAAAGCTTTTTACCAACTCTTCAACGGTATTACACTTTTCAAAAAGATTGCCTTTGCGCCAGCTTAAAAGAACATCGTCGCCATGGTCTGCCAAAGTGCTTAACCAAGGAACATCTGTTAAATTCTTTAACCAAAGTTCCATCTGGTGTTTCAGATTGTCAACTGACTGACTGTCAAATCTTACTTCTTCTACCTCGGAATCCTCTACTGCATAAATAATAACTTTTATTCTTTTATTGTCTATTGCAGGAAAAGCAGCCTGACCAGCTTCTATATTCATCAAAAAAGACTGCCTAAAAGAAGCTTTATTGGCTGTTACAGCATACGCTTCTATTTTGCCTGCCACTACCTTAATAAAGCCAGCAGAATCATCTAATGGATAACGTTTTCCCGCAATAAGTTCCATCTTTATTTATCCTTCTTCTCGCTCTTCGATGAGGCGTAGATAAGGTCCATCATGCTTAACCATTTCACGATGAGTGCCACGTTCTACAATTTTCCCTCGACTTAAAACTATGATTTCATCGCAGTCTCTGATGGTAGAAAGCCTATGAGCAATAACCAGGCAAGAACAACCTCTATGCCTTATATTATCAAGAACTTTTATTTCTGTAATCGGGTCTAACGCACTAGTAGCTTCATCCAAAACCAAGAAAGACGGGTTGATAGCCAATGCACGAGCTATTTCCAATCTCTGCCTCTGGCCGCCACTAAAATTCAGCCCACCTTCAGAAACCATGGCATCATAACCGCCTTCCAGTTTTATAATATCTTCATGAATACAGGCGTCTTTTGCTGCTTGAATAATATCGCTTTTTCTAACAGATTTATCGAAAAGAGCAATATTTTCTGCTATGGTTCCAGTTATAAGAAAAATATCCTGATCGACCGCCGCCAAAGAATTTAAAATAACAGCTCTAGGCAGTTTTTTACGTTCCACACCATCAAACAAGATTTTGCCAGACCATTCTTCATAAAGTCCAGTAACAATTTTCGCTAATGTACTCTTGCCGCTTCCAGACGAACCAACGACAGCAACCCATTCCCCAGAACCTATATTAAGATTGAAATTCTGCAATAAAGGAGGTTCTAGAGGACTGTAACCAAAGTTCAAATCAGCAATCGTAAGTTCTCCTGACAGTCTGTCTTTTCCAAAAGTTTTTTCATCACTATCATTGGGGAAATTTAAAGAATCGACTCCATAGTTTTTAACATCATTAAGACGTTGCATCTGCATTTCAGTTGTCTGTAAAGTGGAAGACAGGGCCATAATCTTGTTGAGTGGAGCCTGAAAACTGGTCATCAGATTTTGGAAAGCCATAAACATACCTGCGGTCATTGCGCCATCCATAATGGAAAACCCACCAAAAGTCATTATGAGAGCACCGTTTATACCACCAAGCAAAGTAGGAATCAAAGAGATAGACATAGACCAAAGCGTAGTTTCCTGAGATGCAGCAAGAACCTTAGTTTGGTAGCCAGCCCACTTTGTGAAAAAGTCTGATTCGTCGCCATTAGCCTTTATAGTTTCAATCATTCTTAGACCATTCATACTCACGCCATAAGCTTTGCCCTCATCTTGTTGGATGCGCATATTTAAATCGGTTAAGCGTCTTCTCATGGAAAACAGCAATACAAAACCTATTCCGCTGAAATATACGCCTATCAAAGTAAGAATTACATTATATTGTAAAAGCAGAAGTAAATAGAAAATGGCAACAATCATATCTAATACAGCGGTTGCTGCAGAACCAGACAAAACTTCTGCTATTGAATCGTTGTAAGCAACACGACCAGCAACTTCTGCAGCATAACGCTGATGGAAAAACTGCATCGGTAAGCGAAGCAAATGCCAAAAGTAACTTGAAGAGTCAGAGAGAGTAAGTTTCCTTTGCCATCTGGTAAGTATTACAGAACGAAGAAGCGAAATAGCACCTGTCATTAAGAAAGATACAGTCATCGCCAAACAGAAATTGAACATCCATTCTGGGTGTTTTCCCGTTATTATTTCGTCCATAAAAATCTGGTTAAATATTGGCGATGCTAACCCTGGAATAATAGCAAAAAATTCCAATAGAATTATGAATAACAATGCCCATTTGTCGTGAAGTAGCTTTTTTGCAATTTCTTTAAAAACATTATATCTGCCGCCTTCTTTTACAAAACCAGCATCAGGTCTAATTTGCAGAGATATTCCTGTGTAAGAGGTTACAAATTCATCCCATTCTACTGTTCTACGCCCCATAGCGGGGTCGTTAAGATAGGCAATACCGTCTTTTATACCTTCTAAAACTACAAAATGGTTAAATTCCCAATGTATTATAAGGGGAAAGGGCTTTTCGGAAATTAGTTCTAACAGATTGTCAGCTCTCCATCTGAAGCCGTTTGCTTTGCAATGCCTGTTTCTGGCAGCTCGTATAATACAGCTAGCCTTGCTTCCGTCACGATTTACACCACATTCTTGTCTAAGTTTTTCTAGCGGAACCCACAAACCATAATGAGCAAGAATCATCGCCAAAGAAGCGGCTCCACACTCAGTGGCTTCCATTTGAAGAATTGTAGGAACTTTTACTCGAGAACCTATCTTTGCATAAAATGAATTTTTAAGCTTCTTGAATAACTCCATCTATGCTCACCGAGTTCTTAGCCACTGACTTAATTTATAAAAAACTTTTTCTATAGGAGGACGGCGCTCTATAATTATCGAACCCTTACAAAAACTTCCAGCCGTAACTAAAGGGTGTTTTCCTATTGAAGATGTCCACAAATAACCAGATTTTGAAACAGGGTCTTTTACCAAATCAAAAGAAACTTCCATTAAAGCTGTTTGTTGAGATGTAATAACCCATTGTGCCAAAGAGTCGATTCCAAGTCGTTTCTGAATAGATTGAGAAGATACTGGATATTCGCTTACAGCACGAACAGTTCCTAAAAGACTGCCGGATTGAGAGGTATCAACACCGTTTGGCGCTAGCTGTACCGTCATACCAGGCTTGATTCGCTTGCCTTTTTCCACAGAAACATAAAGAACACCCTTTAAATCTTTTGTTGTTCCAGTAAGGCTAATTGAACAAATCGGCATTCCCCCGCTCAAATTGCTTCCTTCATCTACCAAAACTTCATTCACAATACCATCATAGTCAGAATAAATATACTCTGCAGCATTTTCCTGATGGCGGCGCATATCGTATTCATGAACTCTGTTCAACACGTCACGGTCATTTGTAGAAAGTTCTGTACCGTATTTTGCCATACGGGTAACCGCAGTTTCCTGAGCCTGAATTATATGTGCTATAGGTTCGCCTGCTTTAATGCTCTTGCCAGGGTAAGTATATAACTTATCCAGCTTTCCGCCATAGGCAGAAGTTATGTTCACAATGCCCTTTGAATCAATGATAAGCCCCATACCATCGACTTTTACAGTAAAAGAGCCGTAAATTGACCAGAGAATTATAGAAAAAACAAGAACTCCGATGGATATTAACCCCATCCAGCTTATAGAATCGGTTATAGGAAGAACAGTATCAAGCTTTTCAGGTGAGCGCATCTTGTTTAGCGCTTCTGTACTGAATATTTCGTTTTTATTCTTTGTGTATTTTGAAATAATATCGTTGTTTGTCTGTTTGTCTTCCATTTATTTAACCGTCATTGCAAGCTTCTGAAAATACTAGTTTCATTCTAAAATCTCCTCATTCTTTTGTTACCACTTCAATTATAACTCCATCTTTTACATCGCTGTATTCCTCTTCAACAACAATTTCGCCTTCTTTGAGGCCAGAAAAAACTTCAATGCAGGTTCCATCGTCTGAACCTGTCTTAATATCACGCTTTTCTATAACTTTCTTTTCAGAATTCCAAACAAAAGCAGAACTATAAGAAGAATCAGCTAAGCATGAAAGCGGAATAGAAAGCCCTTCATAAGATTTATCTGTTTTTATAGTTACTTTGTTGTAAGTCAAAGGCTC
>JAEEGK010025221.1_pt1 | contig 12230 bp, 7 predicted proteins | sample 8958771 | NCBI WGS metagenome assembly JAEEGK01 (sample SAMN16246547, study PRJNA631951) | gut metagenome | biome: gut microbiome; feature: rumen; material: SC-attached | host: Bos | place: Iran: Karaj | collected 2018-10 | reverse complement strand
AGTGAAATAAATCAAAAATATAATAATAATAATATAAATAATATAAATAAATTAAATTTATTATATAATTATTTTGGTGAAGAAAATAAAGAATTGAAATATAATTTAGAAAAAAAAAAAACATTAAATGAAAAAAAAGGAATAAAAGAAAAAAAATATCATTCAAATAAATCAAAATATAAAAAAGAAAAATCTTCTTATTAATTATTATATTATATATTATTTTTCATAATTTTTGAAAATTAATTCTTTTTAAATAAATGGATAAATGTTTTTTTAATTCTTGTATCTTAAATGACAAAGAAAAATTTAGAAAATATAAACAACATAATAGAAGTATTAAAAAATTTTATATGATTCTTGATGAAAACAATGAATTAGTGAAAGAATTCGATTTTATAATAAAAGGAAAAAAATATACTTTTTGTATTGAACATTATAATAATCTAAAATTATTAAAGGAAATAAAAAAAGAAATAAATAATTCATCTTCAATTGAAACAAAAACATTAATTGAAATAAATAATTTATTACATTATGATGTAGAAATGAAAAAACTATTTTCAAAATTAGAAATAAAAAAAAAGCAAAATATAATAAATTTCTTATTTGAATTATTATCAAAAAATGAAAAAAATAGAAATAACGAATTATATATTTTAACAATAATAAATCATTTATTAAAAGAATATCAAATATGTAAAGATTATTCAAATGATACAAATTATGAAATATTAATAAATTATTTAAAAAATTTAAATATACAATTATATGATGTATCAAGTAATAAAAAAATAGATATTTCAGAAGAAGAATTTTTAACAAATATAATATTATATGAATTAACAATGAATAATATATCTCAATTATTTATTAATTCAAAAGAAAAAATTTTATCTCTTGAATTATCTGCAAAATTATTAGAAAATTTAACTTCTATTTTTGGACAATGTTTAACAACATTTAATTTAGTTGATAATAAAAAAATAACAATAGAAGTTTTTTATACTGTTATTAATTTTATTAATTCATATTTTCTTTCTAAAAATAAACAAATTGATATGATTGTTTTTTTGATTAATTTTATTATTAAATGTTCAAATATGATTTATAATTTCATTAAATATTCTAATGATAATAATATTAAAAAAGTTTATATTGTTACTTTATATTCTATTTTAATTGAATGTTTAAATTTAAAAATGACTGATTTAAATATTGATGATTTATTAATTTTTGCTGAAGATTCTTATCAATTTATTAAAGATAAAGAAGCTTTTCCTCTTTTTTATGAAATAATGAATAAAATAACAGAAATAAAAAATAAAATTAGAATTCATAAATCTAAAATTTCAGTTCCTGAAGAATAAAAAAAAAATTTTTTATTTTTTAAATTTTTATATTTTATTTTTATTTAAAAAAGATTTATTTAAAAGATGATTTATTAAAATTTTCTTTACTTTGTTTTAAAAATTCTTTTTCTTTTGAAATATCATTATTATTATTTCCAGAAGAAAAATTTTTCATTGTTTGATTATTTTGATTTTGAGAATTAATATTATAAAAAGTATCAAAATTATTTTTATAAAAATTATTACTAGTTTGAGGAAGATAAGATTGAGTAATTTTATTATTATTATTTACATTATTATTATTATTAACATTATTCATTTTTAATCTTAACATTTCTAAATTTTGAAATTTAATTCTTAAATCACTTTTTTGTTGTTCAATTTTAACTTTTTGACTATTTAATTCAATTTTCATTTTTTCAATTTCATTATATTGTTTAATAATATTTTTTTTATCATTATCAATTATTTTTTGTTTTTCATCTAATTGTTTAATTGTTTCTTCTAATTTTTTAGTAGTTATATTTATATCATTTCTTTCTTTATTAATTAAATTATTTTTTTCTTCAATTTCTTTTTTTGTTTTTTCAAATAAATTAAATTTTTCATTAAGAAAAACTTCTTGTTCTTTTAAAATGTTTATTCTTAATTTTATTTCTTCTTCTTCTTTAAAATATGAATTTTTTGTTCTTAAAATATCATTTTTTTGAGTTTCTATCATTTTAATATTATCATCTTTATATTTTTCAAAATATTTTTTTTCTTCTTCTAATAATTTTCTTTTATATTCTATTTCATTTAATTTTATTTGAAAATTAGATTTTAATTCTTCTAATTCTTTTTTCATTTCTTCATATTTTATTTCATTATTTTCTTTTTCTTTTAAATATTTTTCTTTATTTTCTTCTTCTTCTAATTTTATTTTTGTTTTCAATAAATTTAATTCTTCTTTTTCATTATTAATTTTATTTCTTTCTTCTTCATTTAATTTTTTTTTTTCATTTATTTCTTTTTCAAAATTTTCTTTTTCTTTTAAAAATAATTCTTTATCTTTTTTAAGATTATTTTCTAAATCTTTTAATCTATTTTCTAAATTATTTAAAGATTCATAATATAATTTATTATTATTAATTTGATTTTCTTTTTCATTTGAAAACTTTAAAAAAATTGCATCTATTTGTTTAGAAGAATTTTCAACTTTATTTATAATTTTATTTATTTCAATTTGTTGTTCTAATTGTTTTTTTAAATTATTATTTTCATTTTGAAATTCATTTATTTTCTCATTTAATTCTTTTAAATTTTCATTTTTTAAATTTTCTATTTCTTTTTCTTTTATTATATTTAATTTTTCTTTTTCTTTATTTACTTCTTCTATTATTTTTTTCTTTAAATTTTCTATTTCTTCTTTTAATATTTCTTCACTTTTTTTATATGTTTCTTCTGATATTTCAATATCTTTTTTTTGTTTTATTTTTATTTCTTCTATTTCTTTTTTATAATTTTCTTCTAATTTTTTTATTTCATTTTCTTTATTTTCTATTTCTTTATTTTTCTCATTTATTTTTTCTTCTAATTCTTTTTTTTCTTTTTCTTTTTCTTCTTTTTCTTTCTCATTTTTTTCTTTCTCTTTTTTTAATTCTTCATTTAATATTTCTATTTTCTTTCTTAATTCTTCATTAATAACATTTTCATTTATTTTTTTTTGTTCATTATTTTCTGTGTTATCTAAATTTAATTTTTCTTCTTTTTCATTTTTAATATTATCTTTATTTTCTTTTTCTTTTTCAAGATAATTATTTGATATTGTATCTTCTATTTTATTTAAATCTATTTTTTCTTTATTTTCATTTTGTTTATTTTCTATTTTATTTTCTTGAGTTGTTCTTCTTCTTCTTCCTAATCCACCAAAAATTAATGATGAATCTTCTTTTTTTTCTTCTTTTTTATCTATAATATTTTCTACTTTTTTTTCTTCTTTTTTTTCTTCTTTTTTTTCTTCCTTTTTTTCTTCTTTTTTTTCTTCTAATTTATCTTCTTTTTTTTCTTCTTTTTTATCTATAATATTTTCTTCATTTTTATCTTCTGATTTTTCTTCTTTTTTATAACTAGAATAATTTCTTCTATTACTAAAATTAAAATCTGTATTTCTCCTACTTACAAAAGTACTTTTAGTTATATTAAAATCTTTTTTATCATTTGTAATAAAATCAAATTTTGTTTCTCCTGTAATAAAATCAAATTTTTTCTCATTATTATCATCATCATTTTTTTTTTCATTTGTAATAAAATCAAATTTATTATCAATATTATCAACATTATTTTTCTTAGTATCTAAATCAAATTTTTTATCATTTGTAATAAAATCAAATTTATTATCATTATCATTTCCTAAAAGATAATTAGTACTATAATATAAATTTTTTTTATCATCATTTATATTTTTGTTAGTATCATTTTTTTCTTTTTTTTTCCCAAAACCGAAATCATCATTATTAAACTGACTAAGAATATTATTCATAGGATTACTTTCAAATTTATCAAATTTCATTTCGTTTTTAAAATTTAAAGAAATTGGATTATTTTCAAATTCAGCAAAAGATTTTTTTTTTTCTTTTTTTTCATCTTTAATTAAATTTGGACTTATTATAATATCATTATTTTCTTCTTCTTTAATATTGTTATCATTATCTTCTTTTTTTAAATTTGAATTTATTATATCATCATATTTTTTATCTATAAAAGCCTCAAAAGCTAAATCTGATTGTTTTTTATTTGAATCATTTATTTCTTCTTCTTTATTTTCATTATTTGTTAAATTTATATTTTCTTCTTCTGAGTCTTTATCAAAATCATCATCAAAACTGTCTGTCATTTTAATTTTATTTAATTTAATTAATTAAAATATATTAAACTTTAAAATGATAAAATTAATTTTTTATTTTTTATTTTTATCAATACAAATAATATTTTAAAGTTATTATAATCTCTCCTTAAATTATTGTATTTATTTATTATGAATAATAATCAGCTATTTAGTCCAAACTTTTTTTTACATATAATAATTTTTTTATATATATCAGATTAATATTCCATACATATAATTTATTATTACATAGCAATAATAATTATACACTTTTTACCAAAAAAAATAAATATAACATTTTGTGATTAATTTACACAATTATAAGAAATTAGATTTTTCCATTTATTAATCAATTTTTTATCTTTCAAAAATAATAAATTTTTATTTATAATATTAATAAGTATATTTTGAATATTTTTGTTATTTTTTGAAGCTTTTAAAGCAGTTTGAATGACATAATTCCCATAATTATTTTTCATTAATAAACCAATTGATTTATCATCTTTTGAAATTTCCATAATATAATTATATAAAAATTCTTCACTTTTGTTAATAAATCTTTCAATAACATTAGAAGAATATTTTTGAATAGATAATATTAAATATTTACCTTTAATAGAAGATATTATTTCTTTTAAATCTTCTAATTCCCAATTATCAACCGCAATTTGTAATGCATAATTTCCAAAAGGATTTTCAATTAAAATTAATGTATTTTCAATTAATAATTTCTTTAATCTTTTAAAATTATTTCCATTTTTTCTTTTATATTCTATTATTATTACTTTTTTTACTATACATAAACCATTTGAATTTTGAACTAAAAATACAAAGTTATCTAAAATAAAATTTGATATGTGAATTAAGTATTTTTCATAATTAAATGAAGAAAGTATTTTTTCTAAAACATGAGTCCCATAAACATCAATACTTAATTTCATTAAATTATTTATTATTGAATTAAATATAATTTCATGTTCTTTATCTTTATCTAATTTTTCAATTATACATTGAATAGGATAAGTTGAGATTTTATTAATTGATAAATTATCTAATTTTTTTGATATATTATGCAAAAAAATTATTCTATCTTCATCATTTAAATAATAAAATATTTTCAAACAAAAATAATTTGCATATATATCAAGAAGTAATTCTCCTAATTCATCTTTAAATTCTAAAAAAATTAAATGAATTATATTTGAAGGAGTATTTTCTAAATAATATTGTAAAATTCTACTTGTTTGTTGAGTTTTCATTAAAGGAATTAATTTACCTTTTAAAATATTTAAAACTTTTTTATTGAAACTTCCATTTTGAATTAACATCATTTCTAATTCTCTTGATGTATTTTCATTAATAATAAATTGATTATTAGTATTATTCTCCTTTTTATTTGATTTCTCCTTTTTACCTTGATAATAAAATGATTTATGCTTAATATTTTTTCCTAAATTATTACTTAAGTTTAATATATTATTAATATTATTATTTTGTTGCTTTGAAAAGTTAAAAGTTCTTATTGGCATTTTCATTCCAAAAGGAGTTGAAATTAAAGGAATATTATTATTATTCATATTAATATTGTTATTAAAATTATTTATGTTAATATAATTTATATTATTATATTGATTAATAGTTAAATTTGAATTTTGGTTATTTTGATTAAATATATTAAAATTGTTATTATTAAATATAAAGTAATGATTAGGCATTTGACAATTAAAACTATCATTTAAAATATTATTTTGAATAATTGGATTAAAGGAATTATTAGTGAAATAATTTTGAGTTAAAAATTTTTTTTCTCTTCTAAAATCTTGATTAATAATATTATTAAATAACATTTTATCAATTTTAGTAGTTAAACTTTTTTCACCTTTATATCTTATAAAAGTTCCTTGTTGACTGAAAGTTGTATTATGATTAGTTTCAGCATCATCGAAATCTTCATATGAAAAATCATCGTCTCCAAATAAATTTTCTTTAATATCATTTATATTTTCTTTTAATTCTAATTCATTTTCTTCTATTACTCCTACTCCTTTTAACATTAATACTATTTGATTTTGTAAATTATCCATTCTTTCATTATTATTTTCTGACATCTTTATTTTTATTTGTTTTTTTTCGATTATTTTATTTCTTTCTAAACTATATTAATTATTGAAATTATTTATAAATATTTATTTAAATTGTGTTTTAATAAATTATTTTTCATCTGAATTTTTTATAATTTAAAATTCAAAAACAATGACAATTAATATAAAAAAATAAAAAACAATAAAACAAAATATGAATCAATCAAACAAGTATATGAATTCATAAATAAAACAATAATGTTAAAAAAAGTCAAAGTTTATATCACTTAAGAAATTTATCTTAGATAAGAGTAAAAAATTCAAATTAGAGTATTTAGTCCATTTAAATTAAATATATTTGAAACAATAAAAATAATAAATTTATTGAATCAAAAACTAAAGTCAATTATAAATATAGATTTTATAGAAAATAAAAAAATAATAATTAAAAATGAGAAATTAAAACTAAAATAGGAAAAGATAATAATAATATATATAAAGAATAAAATCTTTTTGATGTTCAACTAATGATATGAATTAAAAATAGAATAAGATTATTCCTAAATTAACTTTACCTAAGGTTCTGATTCCAATTAAGAAAAATCAAGTGATCATAATATTATTATTATTTAATAATCAAAATTGTAAAATTATTAATAAATATATATAAGGAAAATAATAATAAAAATAATTATAATGAAAATGAAGGAAATTTAATTAACTATTAAAATTTAATTATTATTTAATTAAATATATAAATGTAACAAATTTTCAAATTTTAAAATATTAAAATAAATAAAAATACAAAATATAAGAATAATATTTATGTAAAATAATAAAGAAAAAAAATAACTTTTTTCGAATAAAAAAAAGAAAAACAAATTTATTCAAAAAGAATTAATCTTTTTAAAAATTAATTATTATAATTTACAAATTAAATTAAAATGGGACAAGCAATAGGATGTTCATCATGTAATAATGAGCCAGGAAATATTAAAGTACCAAATTCAGAATTTCCCTTTAGTAATTGTAACATTTGTTCAAAAACTGAAAATCAAACATTAAACACTCAAAATTTACAAAGTGACCCATATGATGATTTAAATTATAAAAAAACAGATGGAAATATAAATATAGAAAAAACATTTAATGAAAATATATTAAAAGTGGCAAAACAAGTTACTGACTCTGAAATATATTCATTAACAAATGATATAGTAAAATATATAGAAAAAAATGAAATAAAATTAAAACTAAATGATATAAAAGTAAATTATAATAATAATTTAATAAAAAAAGAAGGATATAAATTTAAAAAAGATAATTCAATATATAAAGGAAGTTGGAATAAAAAAGGAAAAAAAGAAGGATTTGGAATATATATCAATTCCACAGGAGATAAATATATAGGTTTCTTTAAAAATGATTTATTTAATGGAAAAGGATGTTTAATAAATTCAAATGGAAATTATTTTGAAGGAAATTTTTTAAATGGGAAAATAAATGGAAAAGGAAAATTAAAATTATTAAAAGAAAATTATATATATGAAGGTGAATTTAAAGAAGATAAAGCAAATGGTTTTGGTAAAGAAAATTATAATAATATAAAATATTATGAAGGAAATTTTATAAATGGTAAAAAAGAAGGAGAAGGAATATTTAAATGGAATGATGGATCAATATATAAAGGAAACTTTTTAAATGGAAATATTAATGGAAAAGGTTTTTTTGAATGGAAAGATGGAAGAAAATATAATGGAGAGTTTTTAAATGGGAAAATTGAAGGAAAAGGAGAATTTAATTGGCCTAATAATCATAAATATATTGGAAGTTATAAAAATTGTAAAAAAAATGGTTTTGGAATTTATTATTGGAATAATAATATTTTTTATGAAGGAAATTGGGTTAATAATTTTCAACATGGTGAAGGTATTTTTTCTAATGGTTTTAGGAGAATTAAAGGTATTTTTAGATTTGGAAAATTAATTCAATGTTCTGAAAATAAAAAAATTAAAAACCCTAATTTAAAAATTTCCTTTGTTTTACCTGATGATAGTTCTTTCAAAAAAAAAATAAATAAAAACAGTTCTTTTGAAAGTAATGATAATGAATTTAATAAAGAAGACAATATTAGTAATAAAGGTAAAAGCTCTTTTTTTAAAAATGATTAATTATGAATGTTATATGGATGTCGCTTATTGTTTTTATTTTTTATTATATATTTATTTTTTTTTCTTTTTTAAATGTATATATTCCTTATTTTAATTGTAAAAGATATAATAATTAGATAGTAATTCTTATGATTAATAAATTATTATAAGAAAAATGAAAAAAATAAATTAAATTTAACTTATTTATTCCTATTCTTCCATAATAAATTTCAAAAAATATAATGAATAATTATGAAAAAAATATATTTTCCCTTTAAAAATTAATTGAATATAAAAAAAATTTAAAATAATTTAATTCTCATTTTAAAAAAAATGAAAGTAAAAGAAATATTAGAATTAATAGTAAACCTAACAATAAACTCTTCAAAATCTGAAGAAAACAAGCAACAATTAAACGATCATCCTGATTTTGAACCATATGCATTATTTACAAGAATAGACAGAAATGATAAATCATACATAACAAAAAATGATATAATAAACTTTTTAAAAGATAATAATATAACAATAAATCAAAATAGATGTACAATAGATTTATTCATTGAATATTATGATAGAGATTTTGATGAAAAATTAAATTTCGGAGAATTTTTAAATTTTGTTTTAAATAAAGATCAAAATTTAATTCGTTCAAAAGCAACACAAAGAGAAACTTATAAATTAAATAGAAACGATTATTTAAATAAAGATTTAGAAGAATTATCTTCTAAATGTTTTATGAGTGATTTTTATTTGTTTGAATATGCAAATGTTAAAAAAATTGAAATTTTTAATCATTTAAATAATAATAATAATAATAATCCAAATTTTTTACTTGAATTATTTATTATTATGGATATTGATAAAGATGGTTTAATTTCATGTGATGATATTTCTGTTTTTTTACAAGAAAGAAAAATTCAAATTTGTGATGAAGAATTAATGAATTTTATTTCTATTTATGATGAAGATTTAGATGGAAAACTTAATTGGAATGAATTTTTATTTTTTATCCTTCCTTCTCCTATTAATTATGAATATGATTTATCTGAATTAAAACAATTAGAAGGAAAATATCTTAGTTATTATCAGAAAAATAATGATGTTAATAATAATATTAATAGTAATTTTAATATGAACAATAATAATTTTAATTTTAATGATAGTAATTTTAAATATTATAATAATAATAAATTTTGTTGTTGTGATTGTTATAAAAATTACAATTGTTGTGAAAATTGTAAAAAATATCATAATTGGAATGATAATTATTTTAGTCAAGATTACAGTAATAATAATATTATTAGTTCTTCTCCATTAAATAATAATATTAATGTTAATAGGAATTTTAATAATAATTTCAGTAATAAAAACCCTTTTAATTTCAATCTTAATAATTCCTGTTATGATAAAAGAGATTATTATCACTGAAAAAAAATTAATAATAAATATAAATAAATAAATAAATAAATATTTTTTTTTAAGTAATTTTTTTAAAACTCAAATTTAAATTTTTACTTTTAAAGGAAAAAAATAAAAAACATATAAAAAAAATAAACAATGATATCAGAATATAAATATCGTATAAAAAGTTCTAGACCATCTCATCCAAAAAAAACATTTGAAAAAAACTCAATTCTTAATTTAGACTTGAAAAAAACAGTATTAGAAAGTCCAAATAATAAAATATTAAGAAATGATTCTTCAAGTAAAATATTAACTCGTAATGAAACTGAAAATTCAGGTTTTAAAATAAAAGAAAATTTAAAGAAAAAAATAAATAAATTTAAATTTCATAAAAAAATAAATAGTTTATTAGATGATATTCATACTACTCAAGATAGTATTTCTTCTCAAACAAATTCTTTAAGAAAAAAAATAGATAATTATTATAGTAAAAAAAGTAATAATGAAATTTCTATTTTTCCTGATTCTTCAAGAAAAGAAAGATTAATAGATAAATGGAATAAAATTTATACTGATTTAAATAATTTTTCAAATGAAAAATATGGAAATAAAAAATTTAAAAGAAAAGTGGAAAATATTGAAATTAATAATAGTAATTTTTCAAGTAAAATTAATGATAATTATAAAATTAAAGAACCTAATTTGATTTATAGAAATAATAAATATGATAAAAAAAATGAAAGGTTTTATTCTCCTAATTGTAATTTAATTAATTTAACTAGAAAAATTTTAGAAGTGAAAATTTCAAATAGTTTTATTAAAGGGAGAAATTTACAAAAAAATTTTTCTAGAAATAATCTAAAAGATATTGAAAGAGAAATTAATATTAAATTTAAAATTAGAGCTATTAAAAATTTTCAATTTAATAAAAGTAAAATTAGTCATGAAAGAAAAAATGAAGTTAAAGATAATAATATTAAATTAATGGATATTTTTAAAAATAATATTCAATCTAATGATAATTTAATTAATGAAGATATTGATATAAATATTGATGATGAAGATAAAAAATAAAATGAATTTTATTTTTTATAATATCTTAAATATTAAATTTATAAATTCATATATTATAAGTAAAAAATAAAATAATATTAATTATATATTTTTATATATTTTAATCATTAAAAAAATGATTAATGTAACTAATCAAAATAAACAAAGACCTTTTTCAGTAGACAAATTAAGATTAAAATTAAAAGTGAATAAAAAAAAAGTATCATCAATAAATAAAAATTCCATATTATCTTTAGATATAGATAATTGTACATTAAATATTAATAAAGATAATAGAAATAGTATTTTTAACAAACAAAAACAAAAAAATGAATATAATATAATTCATGATATTAATAAATTAAAACATCTCAAATTTAACTATTTAAATAATTTAAGATCAAGTGAATTAAAAGGAAATTATTATTATGATACTTTAAATTCAATAAATAGTAATTTAAATCAAACTAAAAGAAGTTATTTTGAAGAAGAAACTATTCCAAAGACTGATGATTGTAGATTTAAAAAGAAAAACCAAAAAAAATTTTTTTTAACAAATTCAACTCAAAATATGTTATTAAATTCTTCAAATATTATAAATGATACAACTAATATAAAAACTTTTCATACAATAGAAATTGAAAATTATGAAAATAATAATGAAGTTCTAAAATATTATAAAAAAAAAAAATGTGAAAAATTAAAATTAAGTAATTATTCTTCAATAGAAAAAACTTTATCTAAAAAATCAATTGAATATGAAAGAATATTATCTCCTAAAACAATAAGAAAAGATTCTATTGTTGATAAATTATTTTTAAAAATTACAAATCCAGATGAATATTATAAATTACATGATTCAAATGAAAAAAATAGAGATAAATATATTAAGTTTAAAAAACAAATTCAAAAAAAACAATTTCAAAATTATAAAAAATATAGAGATGGAAGATTAGAACTTATTAAAGGAATGGGAGATATTAAAAAATATCATACTAAATTAGCTTGGAGTGAATATTATTTAAAAACTAAAAATAATAGTAATAATGTTAAAAAATATAAAAAATTTATAAAGTTTTGATAATGAACAGAAATTTATTTTAATTAAATATTACATAATAGTTTTTGTGTTTTATAAATTAGTGTTATTGGGATAATTTATTTATTAAAACAATTATATTAAATAATTTGTAATTATATTAAACTAAAAATTAATATATAATTAAAATAAATAAAAAAAAAAAATTTATTTATAATTCAATTGTTTTTGATAAAGTCTATAATCATTGTTTTGGGGATTGGGGATTGGGGATTGGGGATT
>JAEEGK010025219.1_pt1 | contig 12230 bp, 10 predicted proteins | sample 8958771 | NCBI WGS metagenome assembly JAEEGK01 (sample SAMN16246547, study PRJNA631951) | gut metagenome | biome: gut microbiome; feature: rumen; material: SC-attached | host: Bos | place: Iran: Karaj | collected 2018-10 | reverse complement strand
TGTTCGGCGTGGTGGGCCATGGCGAAACGCTCCAGGCCGCTCTCGACATCGCTTACGAAGCCGCCGAGAAGGTTCAGTTCGAAGGCAAGTTCTACCGCAAGGACATCGGCAAGAAGGGCTTGGCCCGTCTCGCAAAGATGGGTAAATAAGAGGTAAAAAAATGGACTTAAAAGAAAATGCTAAGGTCGGTATCGTTGCGGGTAGCAAGTCCGACCAGGAAACTGTAGACAAGATCACCGCCGTGCTCGACAGCTTCGGCATCGTGTGGGAATTCAACATTCTCTCCGCACACCGCACCCCGAACGCCACCGCGAAGTATGCTCGCGAAGCCGCCGGGCGAGGCCTCCAGGTCCTCATCGGTGTTGCTGGCCTCGCTGCAGCCCTCCCGGGCGTGCTCGCAGGGCACACCATCCTTCCCGTTATCGGCTTGCCCTGCGCCGGCGGCCCGCTCAACGGCGTCGATGCTCTGCACAGCATTGTGCAGATGCCCCCGGGAATCCCGGTGGCCACGGTTGGCATCGGCAACGGCAAGAATGCCGGTTTCCTCGCCGTCCACATCGTCGCCCTTTCTGACGCAAGCGTCCGCGAAAAGCTCGTCGCCTACCGCAAGGGCCTCGGAGATATAGAGGTTTGAGGTCGCGCTTCGCGCTCTTAGGTCGCTTTGCTTTGAGGCCGGTCGCGTTCCGCTCCCTCTGAGCATGCGCCTGCGGCGCGGTTCCTACTGCGAAAACTATCTCCGTGATGCGTCTGCGGCGTGTTTCCCTTTGCGAATGCACCGAAGGTGCGTTTCTAAAGAACTTAATCCCTAATACCTTTATCTAAACAAGCACCAAAAGCGTCAAATTGCGTTATTAGCCATTAACCAATAACCATTGACTAATGACTATTGACCAATAACCAATAATCAATAGCTTAATTCGTTGGCATTCCGCCAACGTTTTTTGTATTAAAATGTATATTGAAACATTGGAAGAGAGTTGCCTATAGCTAAATAAAAGTCAACTTGAATGCTTCCGTCTTTTTAGGAGGAAAAATAATATGGCGAATAAGCTTGCCTGTGTTATCCCGCTGATGGTGTTGTTGTCGTGCTCGAGCGATTCGAACGAACCGATTATGCCGATTGCTGGCGAATCCAATCTTTCATCAAGTGTTGCCGAGAATTTGCAGGGGACTTCTTCTGGCAACGGCTCCAGCGAAATTCTTTCTAGCGCTAGTTCTGACAAGCCTCTCTCTAATGGAGTTCCTCTCTCCAATGAAGTCCCTATCTCCAATGGAGTTCCTATCTCTAGCGAAATGGCTTTAGTCTCTTCTGCTTCTGTCTCTAGCGGATCTGTGCCCGCGTCTTCCGTGGCTGAGACGGGTGCTGAACTCAAATATCAAGTTTTCGATGTTACCACAAGCGCTTCAAGCCAAAGCTATATTGCTGGCCGTGAGGTTCAATTCATTGGTAAAGAATCTCTTTCTGACGGAAATGTCCCGTTGCCAGCGGATGTCAGCTACATAAATCTCAATGCCAATGGGGAATATGACCGTGTCAGCTTTGTTCGTCCTACGATGAAAAACGGGATTTTGGACACGGTGACTTTAGCCCTTGAGGGGAATTGCACTCTACATGGGCTTTGCTACATCGGCTCTACTCAAATTGTTTGCTATTCGAAAAATGATTGCTCTAGGTGCCCCTCTGCATCGACGTACTACCCTCCAAAGATTACGGAGAAAACGCTATTTATCAATTATGGCCCGAATAAAATAACGGATGCAATGCCTATATATGATATCCCGGCGTTGGATTCTGTGGCCTTCCGTGCAGCTTTTGCTCAGTTGGACTATAAAACGGAAGACTATCTCAGCGGTCAAATTCTTAGCAATTACCAGCTTCAAGCGAAGGGTCTTCCTGAAGGAATGTCTTTCAAAAGTAGCCCCACGATTCCGCAATCATCGTCCAGTTATTATCCGTCTCCCTTCAGTTCGTCACAAACAATTTATGTTATGAATGCTTGTATCGATCAAGTTCACGATCGATATCCTTTTGCTTATGTGGATAAACGGAAAGTAAATTTGTACAATGCTAGTGCTCAAGCTTTGAAAACGGATACGACCATTGCTTGGACGCTGATTTACACCGATCAGTTTGGTAGACAGGATTCGCTAGCGGTTACGACGAAGTTTATAGCAGCTAAGAAGTAGTGGGTGTTTTATTTGATTTTCCTCACAAAATCGACATGCTACCATCCCTTAATCATGGATTACCTACCACTTATCTTTTCCTGCAGCATCTTAATCACTAACGACTAATCGCTAGCCATTAATCCTCCTTTACTTTTGTATATTGTCGTTATCTTGAATTTTAGCCTATGTTGTGCTTATGTTCTATCGCATTTTAAAAAACGTTTTATTGTTCGAGCTTGTGTTGCTCTTGACGGTCTCGTTTGCGAACGAGACGGCTTCTGCTTCATCCGACGTGTCGCAACCGACTGCGCAAACTGTTTTATCTACATCTGTAAATAAAGTGGACGCTCCGCCGTCTTTGAGCGCGCCCGCTCCGTCAGCGTCATCTTCAAGCTCCGTGGCCTCTTCCTCCTCCGTTCCTCTCCCCAAATGGCAGACCCTTCCCGAAATGAAAGCTCCTTGGATGAAGGGTGAACGTCTCGAATATGAACTTTGCTGGGGGTTCATTACGGCGGGTTATGCCACTCTCGAAGTCAAGCCTATCAAAGATGGCAAAACTGAATTTTTGTCGTTTGCGACCGCCAATAAGACCGTCAACAAGTTTTATCCGGTCCACGACACTGTTTATACGCGCGTCCGCAACAAGGGACTTATGACTGAAGTCTTCCGTAAATCCCTCCATGAGGGCTCGTTCCACAACAAGTCCTTGATTGTCTTCGATCGCGATGCGAAAAAGGCTGTCCTTTCCGATACGGTCTTCAAGGACCCGGTCAAGCACAAGGTTAAGCGCTCCGCCGATACCTCCGTGACTATTGATGGCTTGGAGCATAGCATCATGTCGGCGTTTTATCTTGTCCGCACTATGCCGTTAAAGGTGGGGGAAACCTCCCGTTTTTCTGCCGTGAGCGGTAAAAAACGCTATGAACTCAAGGTGATAACCCATGGACGGGAAACTATTGAGACGGATTTGGGCAAGTTTAATACCGTCAAGGTGGAACCAGTACTCGACGGAGACGGTATTTTCAACTCCAGCGGCCGTATTTTTATCTGGTTTACCGACGACGAAAAGCGAATTCCGGTGCTGATGGAGTGCGAAATCAAGCTCGGAAGCATCAAAGCCAAGTTAATTAAGGCTCATTAGAGTACTAGAAACTTACGAAAATGTAAAATCAAACGAAAACTCAAGTTTTACATGAAGTTTTTGATAAAAAAGTGGGATAAAAAGTTATATTCCAAGCGTAGTTTTTTATCAGAGGCTCTTAATGCTGAAAAAATTGTTGTTGCTCGTGTGTTTGGCTAGTTTGGTTGCTTGGGCTGCGCCTGCAAAATCCCGTAGGGCGGCGTTGAAAAATAAAAAGGCGCATGTAGCCGCGGAAAAAACGGTTAAAGCTCCGGAAGCTCCTGCTCCGGAATCCGAAACCGCGCCGGCTTCACCGGCTGTGGCGGAAGCGAATGGCGCTGCCGCGACGACTTCGGAAAGCGCTTCTCCGGCACCAAAGGTTGTCGCCGACGACGATGACGAAGATGAAAATGTCGAAGCCTCTACGGCCGGTATGACTGCGGCCCAGAAAAAGGATTTCTTTTCTCGTAAAAAGTTTGAAGAAGAACAGCGTTTGGATGAATATGCAAACTCCGAACGCCGCCGTGACTGGCTGAAGGATCGTCTCATATTTGAACTGGGTCTCGGTTCCCGTATGCCGTTCATGGGCGAAACCGGCATGGGCATGGGTCTTGGCATCGGGGTGGAATACATCACCCGCTGGCATATAGCTGCCTTTGCTTCTTTTGGTTTCTTGCCGAAAGTCAAGGATAGTGAATTTGAATACTGGGAACTTGAAGGCGGTACGGGCTATAAAGTCGGCTTGAACTATTATATCTTCCCGAAGATTCCTATTCATTTGGGCTTGTCCGCATCTTACGGTACGGTCTATTTCGACCACGACGTGACGCCGAAGGATAACCTTCGTGAATTGATTTCTGTCAAAGGGTTCCAGTTCGATATCTTGGTGGCGTACCTTACGAATGAGTGGTACTACCTGCAGTTCTCGTTTGGTATGTACTATGCGCCGGATCTCGGCAAGTCCCCGGAAAACAACCCGAGCTTTGCAAAGACCCAGGATTCCAGAACGGAAGCTGTCGATACTTACGCTTCTCGTGTCGTGAACAAGAAAGGCATGAACAAGAAGGGTATTGTCTTTGGCGTAACCATCGGTTATGCTTTCCCGGAATTCTTCCCGGACGATACCGAGAAACGCCGTCGCCAGCGTGAAAAGGAACGCAAGAACGCCAAATAATTGCGATCGAAAAAGTTTAAGCCCGCCTGTTGGCGGGCTCTTTTTTTAAATACCCATGTCCGGAATCGAACCGGAATACCTTCCTTCGGAGGGAAGGACACTATCCATTGTGATACACGGGCGTATGCTTTTTAAGCGGGTATAATATAGTAAATTAGAAGAAAGAACGTGCCTACGGCACTACAGATGACAAATGCAAAAGACGAATGTTGCAGGGCTGCTTGCAGACCTATAACTGAGCCGAGCATTTGGGGTTTGCCCAAAGACGAAAGAAGTGGTTAGTAAACAGTGGCTAGTAAACAGGAATTGCTATTAGAACATCTTTACTGCATTCCTAACCACCAACCACTAACTCCTAGTCCACAATCTTCACTACAAGTTCATGCGGTTCGGCATCGACTACAAGTGCGTTGTGGAATTCTCCAACGTCGCCGTCGCCTTCGATGACTTTCACGATGTCGTCGTTTTCCATCGAGTTGCCTTCCGTGCGACCGTAGAAGTGGTATTCGCTCTCTTCGGCGACCTGGTCGATGATGATGCGGACCGTTTTGCCAATCATGTTCTCGGCGTATTCGGCGGCTAGTTCTTCCTGGAAGTCCGTCACCGCTTCGAGTCTTGCGCGGGCGTCGCTTTCGTCAACGGCGGGCAAGTCCATTTCCATCACGGGGGTGCCTTCTTCGGGGCTGAATACGAATCCGCCCAGATGGTCAAACTGCACGTCCTGCAGCAGTTCCATCAACTCTTCGAAGTCCTCGTGCGTTTCGCCGGGGAACCCGACGAGCACCGTACTGCGGAGTGTCACGCCCGGAATGCGTTCGCGGATTTTGTGTAAAAGATCGACGAGTTCCTTTTTGCGGTAGTTGCGCTTCATGAACTTGAGCATCTTGTCGCTAGCATGCTGGATGGGCATATCGACGTACTTCACCAGGCGCGGTTCGTTTGCCATCAAGTCCAACAGTTCGTCATCCACGAACATCGGGTACCAGTAAAGCATGCGAATCCACGGGATGCTCGTGTTGTCGAGGAGCGCACGCAAAAGTTGCGTAAGCGTACCGCCTTTCTTGCCCTTTTCACGTCCAAAGTAAGTCGTGTCCTGCGCAATCAAGGTAATTTCCTTGACGCCCTGGGCTTCGAGGTCTTTCGCTTCGGCGACAATGTCTTCGATGGAGCGCGAGTCCTGCTTGCCGCGGATCAGCGGGATGGCGCAGTAGGCGCAGCGGCGGTTGCAGCCTTCCGCAATTTTCAGATAAGCGTGGTGCGGGAATCCGCCCAAGTTCATGCGGGGGAGGTTCTCGGCGTCGCAACTCTGCGGGGCGACGATGCCCATCTTCTTCAAAAGTTCGCCCGGCTTGTACGTGCCGACCCAGTAATCCACTTCGGGCAGTTCCTTCATCAATTCTTCGCCGTAGCGGCCACTCAGGCAACCCGAAACAATCAGCTTCTGCTTCGTCTTTTTCGTTTTCGCCTGTGCCAAAATCGCATTGATGGACTCTTCCTTCGCGGCTTCGATAAATCCACAGGTGTTCACGAGGATATAGTCCGCCTTGGCGGCGGAATCGCAAGTGACGAATCCCGCATGGAGCATTTCACCGACGAGATTTTCTGCATCGACCTGGTTCTTGGCGCATCCGAGATGCACGACAAATACTTTGGGCTTTTTAGTAGGCATGGCCCAAATATAGAATTTGGGGCAAGGGTTGCTGGGATGGGTTGTTCGGGAGCTGAAATTTTTTAACCAGTACTTTCTCTTTGTTAAATTATATATATTGGTAGAAAATTTCATTAAACATATTTTATTCTTCGCTGGGTTGCTTGCGAAGTTTAAAGAGGCTAAAACATGAAATTGAATTTTTTACTTTCTGCAGTTTCGCTTGCTGCATCGTTCGGCGTGGTCGCCTTGACGGCTTGCGGTTCCGATTCTGGCAGTAGTCCCTCCGACAGCGGTTCTTCTAGCGAAGGGGGAAAAAGTGGATACCAGTGTGATGTAAGCCGCTCTGACAATAGCGTCCATGTAATCGAATCGTATAAGGGTTTGGTTAATGAACAGTTTATAGACGTGTCCTTGGATGAAGATGGCCATAAAAAAGCTGATATTACAAAAAAGGTCACGTACCCGGAAGTTTCCCTTGCTCAAAGGATGTGTGCCGCAGAAAAGGAAGACGCTTCTAGTACCCAGAACCAATCTGAACGTGTAGATTGCGAGGGCAATACTGTTGTAAGCTATTATGTTGAACGTGATGATTTGGATGCGTACGAATATCAGGCGTACCAAGAAGAACGGTGCGCAAAAATGCGTAAGGCCGCCGAGCGTGGCGAGCTGGACAAAAACATGGCGGACTTGTATTTATAATTTACAGAGGTGATAATATGAAAAAACTCATTCTGGCTTCGGCTGTTTTATTTGCAATGACGGCTTGCGACGATAGCAGCAGTTCGTCCACCAATGGCTATACTTGCAATGTGAGCCGCACGGACAATACCGTGACCCTTTACGAAACTCACACGAGGGGGACTTACAAGCAGACTCAAACCGTGTATGGGGATCACTCCATTTTCACAACGGATATTACTTATTCGAGTTCCGCTGAGGCAGCCGAAGATTGCGCTGAAGAAAAGGAAGAAGCGAGAGAATGGCGGGACGGCAGTTATCAGGTCGAGTGCACCTCGAATTCTGTTCATGTGACGCAACGTGATGATAGCAACCGTTCTAGTATGGATGAAACCGCACGCGAATTCCAATATATTTGCGACGAAGGCTATATCCGTGCTCAAAATGGCACTCTCGATGACTATGACTAATTTTGTCGGATTGAACTGAACGTAAAACAAGAAAGGCTCCGCAATTTTGCGGGGCCTTTCGTATATTCAGTTCGTTGCTTTTTTTAGATGCTTTTGTAAAACTACATGTCTTCGCTCATGCCCGGCTGACCGATACGGTCGTTCTTGCGGTTGTCGACCCAACCGGCGTAACCCTGCGGAGCGAGCACTTCCTTGCCGAATTGTTGGGCGTTTGCGATGCTGGAGAAGTAACCGACGCGTACGCGGTAGAACGTTCCTTCGAGTTCGCCCGGATTCTCGACTTCGGCGACATAGGCCTTGATGCCCTGGTCAGAAAGCTTGCTGACGACGTTGTTTGCGGCCCTTCTGGACGCCTGGATGCTCACCTGGATGACGAACGGTCCCGAGGATTCCTGCTCGACGCTTGAATAGGACACGGGCGCCGGGGTTTCTACGGGAGCCGCCTGTTCTTCAGTTTCGTTGAGGGATTGGATAGGAACAAGCGCCGGTTCCTCCTGGACGGGGGCTGCCTCGACCGGGGCGGGTTGTTCTACGACGGGGTTAGCCTCGACTTGCGGTGCCGGTTGTTCTTCTTCCTTGCTGCCGCAGGCGGAAAGTAGTGAACAGGAAAGGGCGATTGCCCCGAGTAAAGATGCCGAATGCAACTTCATGGCTAAACTCCGCATTAAAAAATATTCTCCATTTAATTGGAATAATCTTACAAAGAATATACATAAGTCATTGATACTTCGCAAGTTATGAAGATTTATTTTTGTGAAAATTAACGAAATTTTACAAAAAATGACACCGTTTTTCACGTTTTTTATATATACTTAGTGCTCAAATGTTTATAAAAAAGGGTGTCTGCTGCTTGATGGCCGAGTCCCGGATATTTCGCTATGTGTTATTGGATTTTGTATTATGCAAAAAAGCCCCGGTGTTTTTAACCGGGGCTTCGTGAATTAAGGTGAAAAAGAAACTGTAGATTTTGACTTGTTAGGGAACCAGCGCCATGTGGTAACCAAAAGTCATGGGATCATTGGGTGCATCGTTCTCACAAGCAATACGGATGGTGATGGTTCCAGATTGGGGTGCGGTGAAGGTTTGCAAGGTATATGGTTGTTCATTAGGGGTTGCGCTAGATGTCACACTGAGCAAGTTCTGGTTTTGAAACACGCCGACAGCCATATGGATGGGTAATCTGTTCATTGCCCTGATTGTGCTTCCTTTCATTAGCCAGGATATGGCCAATTTATATTTTTCTCCGGCAACAACATTGATAAGGTTTATTTCTATATACTTTTTATTCCCGTTTGCATCCTTGAAAAGTGTTGCATAGTTTGCGTTTTGCCAGTAGCCGGAATAGGATTTGTTGGAGGCCATGAGGTTGAATGCCGGGATGCCTTGAACCGCTCCACCATCAGTATCCCAATTATAAATGGTATTACTCGTAGTTGTGGTCAAGAATACGGGCTTGACCATTTCAGGATGCCCCTTGAAGAAGGGATGCTTGCTCATCAAGTCTGCGGCCATGGCGGCAGAAAATGGTGCTGCTGCACTTGTTCCATGGAATGTGTTTTCGTATTCAGAAGGAAATTCAGAGCCGTAAAATTGGGCTAGATTCAGTATATCGGGCTTGGTATTTCCGAGATTTGAATTGAGGTAACTGTTGTATGGCGCAAACCTGTAGCCGTAAGTATTGTACTGGTTGTATTGTTTTTTGGGGTCCGCTGCGCCAACGGTAATTGCATTAACGGCTTTACCTGGGGATACAACTGTTGGTTGGGGTTGAACGGGTAAACCTAGAATATTTCCGGTGACGATGAATTCCGTAACGCCGGTGTTGTATATGTAGTTGTCGAATGCGGCATCGAAGTTTTCGTATTGAGATGTGTATTGATCGTAATACCAACTCATGGATACAGATCCGATGTAGATTTTGGGATTGAATGAGGACGACATTGGATTGTCGGGACCTGTTATTTCGGAACTGCTATCGTCATAGCCGTAAACTGTGGCTGATGGTGCAAAAAGTTGGAGTATATCAGTTACGGCTGTGGCGTGAACAATGTCATCACTATTATTACTATTTCCGCATTTTTTGCGTTTGTGCTTTGAGGGATTGGGTATTCTAGTCGCGTCAGCACAAGCTCCTTCCATATAATAGATTCCGATGCCGTTTCCTTTGTAGCCACTTGCATGTGCGTAATTAAGTTGAGACGTATTGAGAGCTTCTTGAGGGGATGCAAAATTGATGGTGTATGTGCCATTACCTGGAACGTATGTTGTTCCGGTGACGTAGTTAGGTACCGCTATATAGTTGTCGTCATCAATGTAAATGTTTTTCGATGACAATAGTTTGTCTTCTATTTGTGTGGGAGTCAAAAAGGCCTTGTAAGGCTTTTTTAGCGGCTTATGTTTCTTTGCGCGACGTTGTTCCCAATCTTCTGATTTTTTAAAGAAAGATTCCTTGTCTGTTTTCTTTCCGTTTAGCCAGAAGTGCTCTTGTTTAACATTGCTTATTGTAATTTTATTTTTATAGAAAATAATTTGCTAAAAACGATAATTTGTTTGAAATTTGTATAATAATGATTCGTATAACGATAATTTGTATAATAATACGGGTGCACTCTCTGGTATGGTGATGTGAGTGCGATTTTTATATGATGATGCTAGTACTATTTCCGGTATATGCCGTTTTTTCAACAACACCTGCAGGAAACGTCCTTGAGGTTGCCTGTTTATGGCTGTTATTGGCGTTTTTTTGAAAGATTTGGTAAAAAAATGCATGGAATAGCGTCTCAAAATGGTGTTTCTGGCAATCTGCCTTTTATTGTTTTACATATATTTATATTGCGCAAAAAGGATTTTTTACTTATAGAGAAAAGGTTTCTATGGGATTCAATATACACGGGCTTGCGTTCAAACAGTCGATGCTGACATTGGTGGGGTTCAGCATCGTCTTTGCGACGCTGTTCGGGATTCTCAATTTTCAGGTGAAAAGCGAGTTTTCGACATTGCTCACGCAAAAGGGTGAGGAAATCAGTCTTGCAAATGTCGCCATTATCGAAAAGCTCTTTGAAAAAGGCAAAAGGCTGGGAGACGAGTATGCCGAAGTCCTGGGGGATGAAATGCTTTCCGGCAAGGACCTCGATGATTTCCTGACTCAGGCAGTCTTTGATGCGAGACAGTCTTTGCCGCAGGTCCTGGCTGTGGTTGTCGCCTACGAAACCGGCATGGCTCCCAAGTCGAAACCGAACGAAAACGTGATGCGTCTTGCGCAGTATGCGGACAATGAAATCACCCTTTTCAATGGCAAGAACTATTTCGATAAGGTCTGGTACAAGAGTACGAAGAACTTGCAGAAGGGAATTTGGCAGGAACCGTTCATCGGCGACTTTATCAGGGAACCGATTGCTATTTACACGACTCCCATTTACCATAAGGATTCTTCCGGGAACAAGGTGTTTGCGGGTGTTCTTTGCGTCGATATGTCCATCGCGTTCCTCAAGGAGACGATTGCCTCGATTCCTGTGTCGAATTCGGGTTACGTTGTTGTCTTGTCTGCGAACAACACGGTTATCGCGCACCCTAAGAACGATGTCATCTTCAAGGAGACGCTGGCCGATTTGGCCAGGGACGGAAGCGAGCAGTCCGTTTCTGATTTTGAAAAAACTGTGCAGAGCATGAAAAAGGGCCTGTTCATGGGGTTTACTCCCGATGGTTACGAAACGGCCATCTATTTCAGCGTGATGGAATCGAACGGCTGGACGTTCATGATTGTATGGCCTGCCCAGAAGTTCCTGGAAAGTCAGCGCTCGATGGAAAAAATGTTTGCGTGGATGAGCTTGGTCGGCTATATCGTCATGTTGATTTTGATATTTGTGATCACGTCGAGAGTGTCGCGTCCGCTCAATGAACTTGCTTCTGCAGCGAATAAACTGGGGAGTGGCGATTTCAATGCGACGATTCCACATCCATCGGGACGTGACGAGATTGCGCAGTTTGCGTGGGCGTTCTCGAACATGCGTACGTCCCTCAAGGAACACATGGAAAAGCAGAAGGACCTGGACCGCATCGAAAGCGAGCTTGATTTTGCGAAGGACATCCAGATAGGTTTCTTGCCCATGAACGAAGCGGAAGAGAATTCGGAAGACGAATTTCACGAGTTGACTCCGTTCCTCCGTCCGGCCAAGGAAGTCGGGGGTGATTTCTACGACTTCTTTAAACTCGATGACGGACGTTTGTGCGTGGTCGTGGGCGACGTTTCGGGGAAGGGCGTGCCTGCGGCGTTGTTCATGATGGTTTCGAGAATAGTGCTCCGCACGATGGCGAAAAACTTGAAATCTGTGGTCGAGACCTTTAACAATACGAACTTCGAACTGGAAAAGCGCAACAGGGCGAACATGTTCGTGACTGTCTGGATGGGGTTCATCGACCTTACGACGGGGCATATCGAATTTGCTTCGGCTGGCCACAATCCGCCTGTGATTCGGCATAAGGATGGTACGGTCGAATTTGCAAAGAGCAAGGCGGGAATGGTCATGGCCGCTATGGACTGCACGCAGTACAAGATGCAGTCGCTCGATCTCGCTCCTGGCGATACCCTGTTTCTTTATACCGACGGTGTAACTGAGGCGACCGATGCGAATAACGAACTTTTCGGAAACGAACGGTTGCTCGATGCCGTGTCTAAAGGTGGCGGGGGCGAGTCCAAGGAAACCTGCCTTTACGTTAAGAAGCAAATCGACCTATTTGTTGGGGATGCTCCGCAGTTTGACGATATAACGATGTTGACCCTCAATTATAAGGGACAAAATAAGGGATGAATTGTTACCCTTGACGGAATTTAAAAATTTAGGTATATTTGGCTATCCAAAAATTGAATTTTTAACCAAAGGATTATCGTGATCGGCGTTATTGTTAAGTCCAACGAACCTTTCGAACGCGCTCTCAAGCGTTTCACCAAGTCTTGCGAAAAGAACGGCA